>RCUE01000129.1_pt1 | contig 28684 bp, 28 predicted proteins | sample 2166111 | NCBI WGS metagenome assembly RCUE01 (sample SAMN09930795, study PRJNA488358) | compost metagenome | feature: garden; material: soil; isolation source: compost soil in phenylacetonitrile-enriched culture | place: Germany: Experimental Botanical Garden Goettingen | collected 2016-01-27 | reverse complement strand
CTCGCAGTGTACCTGCATCAAGTAGCCAATGGTATTCTTCCATGGCCTAAGGTTAGCAAGCCTGCAACACCAACAGTTTCAACAACCACGACAACAACGAAAACGCAACCGGACAAGAAGCCGCCGACTACTCCTGAAAAGCCGCCGAAGGAGGAACCGAAGCCACTTGATCCTAATGATTATAAAGATGGATTGGTAGCGGTGAAAAAGATTGAAAGCTATATAAGTAGTAAAGGCATAAAAGGTAATCAAGCCCGGGCTCTGTACAGAGTAAACGATTATACCAATAATAGTATCATTCAGAAGAAGCTGTCCTCGAATCGTAAAGCACCGCTTGTGTTTTTCTTTGAAGGAGATGGTTCTTATAGTTATAAACAAGAAGACCACCCGGAAGGTCGATATGGAGCAATGGCAATTGTGGTGATAGATGGCGAGATTAAGTATACAAGCAAAAATGCCAGCACACTTCCTGATTATGAGAGCAAGTATAAAACGGTTAAAGATGGAGTATATGAGTTTGTAGGCGGGTTGCATTTGAGTACTTATCCTGCTTTGCGTATTCGGAATGGTGCACCAGTTCCAGCAACCAAAGGAAGTCAAAAAAGGGAGTGCACAGCAGAAGGTGTAAATATACACCAGGGCTATAATGCTGATAAAAAGCCTAAACCAACTTCGACAGCTTGTATAACGGTTCATAAAGACGAGTATGTCAGATTTCTGAGTTCAGTAGGCGTGGTGAAGAACTCATTAAATGAAAAAGCTAATCCTGTAGAAGGATTAGCTATTATTGATCGGAAGGATAGAACAAAGTGAAGATAATCAGAAGCCTATTAGTCATTCTTTTTTTAATTATGTTGTCAGCATGTAATGCTTCTCCAAAAGACCCCACTTCCTTTTCTTCGAAAACAGTAGGTGTGACTTCAGAAGTGATGGCATCATCTAATAAAAATGATAAAACGGAGCTTGTTAAAGAGAAAAATAAGAAAGAGTGGGCTGTAACGATAGAAGAAGGCAAAGAAGATCCTGAAACCTATTTAGTTCAGCTGGAAGGGACAAAAGTCGAACGGTTCTTAAATGCCAAGAAACTGATTAGTCTCCTACAGCCGAAGGAGGATAAAGAGAAATATCGAGATTCATATGTGGATGTAGGAAGAGTTCAAGAAGATGGGAGTCAAGTCGCATTCGTATTAGATTTATTTAATGAAGCGAAATTAATAGTACAGATTTATGATTTGGATTCGGGTAACAAAGTCAATGAATTTAAGCTACCATATAACCGTCCGGTAATTTCTCCTGATTTAACCAAGTATTTATATGAAGATAAAGATAGAACATATATATATGATACGGTAACAAAACAATCAACAGCTATTCATTTAAATGGAAGTTCTATAGATATAGATGACATTCATCAAGGACAATTTTCACCAGATAGTACCCAGTTTTGTTTTACCGACAGCCAGCAGAATCTTGTCATATTTGATGTATCAGATTATAGAATCCTTAAGAAAATCCATATAGATTCTGGTATGGCGATAGTCAACCAATGGGCTCAGAAGAATCAATTAATCTACTCTATTGACTCCATGTCTATAAATAAAACGTACTTGTTAAATTTAAATAGTGGAGAGCGGCGCCTTTTAGGCAAGGGGATGGAACAGCCCTTAATGTCTCGAGAAGGCTCGGAGGTATGGTTTGAAAAGTTAGATTCGCCATCCAACTATAAACTGAATATAAATACAGGTTTAGAAAGTAAAGTCGCATCTATCACTATAATGAATGAAAATATGGCGACACCTGTGCAGTGGTTTTACACCGCTAATGACTTTTCTAAGTATGAAAGTGAGATAAAAGTGCATCAAATTAAAGCTTCCTCGACTCTGTCAAGTAAAGGCATGCAAACTTATGATGCCAAAAATTTGGTAGATAGAGATTCATCTACTGCATGGTGTGAAGGCGTGAGCGGCAACGGGGAAGGAGAAACAATAGTATTAGACCTGGGCTCTTTACAAAAGGTAAATGGCATCCAAATTATTAATGGATATGCTAAATCTGAAAAAAGTTATCGGGAGAATAACAGAGTTCAACAACTAAAGCTGGAATTCTCGGATGGTTCCTCTCTAGAAATGAATGATTTTAACACACGTAAAAAATTTAAGGAGCCTATTCATACCTCATTTACCAAACTTACGATTTTATCAGTTGAACGTGGAACAAAATATCAGGATACATGCATTTCTGATATACGGCTTTTCTAGCATTCTTACAAAAGGGAGATAGCCTATGAAATGGAAAGAGCCAACGTTTGGTGCAACCCCTATGTTGAAAGCTTTAACAACCGCTAATGCACACAGAAAAGCACAGGCTTTTGATCTGGTGGCAGAACAGAAGAAACAGAAACTTAATTATCCCGACTGGGCCCAGTCCTGGCTGCGTAAATACAAAGAGGACTGGTACATCGCTCAAGCCAACGGTGATGAGGTTGGCATGCGTAAAGCGCAAAAGCTAGCAGAGGGGCTGCGAAGCAAATTACGTGAAATGGCCACATTTCCCAAGTGGGCTCAAGAGGAAATGAAAAAAGAAACAATCCGCTGGATGGCTGCAGAGGAAAGTGGGGATATCAGGGAAAAGCTGGCTGCTGAGAAGGCGGGACGAGCTATACGAGAGAAGCTGGGTTTGATCGTTACCAGTATTAAAGAACCACCAAAAGAACCAGTTACCAATAAATCGAAGGATGGTTCTAAAACTGAACAAGCACCTCCTGATAAATCAGGAAATGATAGCTTTGAAGCTGAACTTGCTAAATTCCCGGAGTCATACAGACCTGCGCTGTTGAAATTACACAAGCAGCATCCTTCTTGGCGTTTTATAGCGGAAGAAACGAATGTAGATTTTAATAGTTTTCTTAAGGCAGAAATGAAAAATGGACTGGTGTGTACGGAAGTAGACAAATATGGATATTCACCATCTTGGAGAGACCCTAAGTTCAAATATGATAGAGGATATAACGCTGCTTCTCCTAAGGCAGTTTCATATTTTTTAGACCCGCGTAATTTTTTGACTGAGTCTCGTGTATTTCAATTTTTGTCGGGAAAGTATGATAAGAACACCCAAAATAAAGAAGCTGTTAATAAAGTGCTAAGCAAGAGCTTGGCTAATAAAGGGGATGTATTCTTAAAGGCAGGTGGCAATGAAGCGAGTGCAGTATTTTTAGCAGCAAAAGCTATGGTTGAATCAGGAGGCGGAACTTCAACTTTAGGTAAGGGACAGGTTCCGGGATATATCGGATGGTACAATATGTATGGCATTGGCGCAAACGATGGGAGTGCACTTAAAAATGGTGCAAAAAAAGCTAAGTCAGAGAACTGGAATTCTGTCGATAGTGCAATAATCGGCGGGGGTAAATGGATTTATAGAAATTATATTCAAACAGGGCAAGATACGCTTTATAGCTTAAAGTGGAATGTAAATTCCTTTAGGAATAACGGAACTGTTAGTAAGCAGTATGCCACGAATATTATGGATGCTTATGTAAAATCGGATCGTTTTTCCAAGGGTCTTAAAACCGTAGATGCACCTCTTACTTTTAGAATACCCGTATATAAGAATATGCCTGCAACGGCTTGTCCTGAACCTACAGAGTCTTCCTCAAGGTAATCAAGCTAGTATAAAATAAGCATTTTGAAAGAAGGGAAAGTGTGATTAGTGATAAGTTATTTGCACTCATTTTAGTTGTTTTAGTTCTTAGTGGCTGTGGTGTGAATAAAGAGGCCGAAGTAAAAAGTATCGCTCCTAAACCATCTACACCAACTGTTGTTAGTCCTGAGATAACGGAAGGTACTAGTAAAGTTACTGTGGAGGATACTGAAAAAACTAATGTACAAGATTCTAGCACCTTAGATCAGTTTATAAAAAAAATCCAACCCCAAAATGAGCAGCTTCAAAAAGTATTAAAAGAAGATTTGGACCGTGATGGAAAGCCGGAATATGTGCTTGCTTTTGGATTAGAAAAAGAGGAGATTTACAACATATTTGTAGTCCGGGAGAATGATGATGGCTATCACATCATTGATAAACTAGAGGACCCGGTTATAGTTGTGCATCTAAATACAGATGTGAAAATCATGAAGCTGGATCAAACAGACCAAAAATTTATCGTTGTATACTCTATAGGCGACGGAGGGGCTTATTCAGAGGGATTCTCCATATACACCTTGAAAAATAATCATATCAAGAGTATAAATTCTGATTTTCCTAATGCTACTGGACAAGGAATTCGAACGTTAAAAGATACCGACCATGATGGTGTATTTGAAAGTGTCGATTATTACGAGTTTAGTGACACTCAGGAGCATACCATCGTGGTCTATCAAAAATATGATGGAACAGGACCTGAAAAAAAGGAGGTTTTGTATAAAAATAAAAGTACACAGTTTGTATATCCAAGCGATCCTAAGGCTGTGATATTGAACTACTTGGAAGTTGATTATCTTATGAAGTGGTTTGATTTACCTTTTCCTGAAATGGACCAGCTCACCGATCCGGCAGCAAGGCAAACGTATGATTTTGAGGATGCCATCGATTTATCCGGTTTAGCATATTTATCTTACCCGGTGTTAGAACTGAGTATTAATGAGGTTAGTAGCGATGATAACCGAAAAATATTTTTGGTAAAAGATGATTCATTAGAAGAAAGAGCGAAAAAGGAAATTACGTTTACGTTAGAAAAACAGTCAGATAAATGGAAGATTATGGGTATAGAGATGAACGATAAATCGTAGAAAGCGTGATATCCAGCATGAATTACTTGAAGTACGGGCGAGCTTCTTGCGTCCTATTACTACTCATTTCCTGTGTAGCGCTGAATGGATGCATGAAGGAACAAAATTCTCCAGCAACTAAAACAAATCATGCGCTTTCTCTCCAAAATGAAGATAAAACGATTTCCTATTCGAAAAAGCTGGACACGTTAGTGAAAAAACTTCATATAGTCAACGATGAAAATAAGGATTCTGATACCAGACAAAATAAGCTTGAGGAGTTCACACAGGAACTTAATTCGTTGTTAAATGAGCCTGAAAGTGTAGAGATGAAGGATGAAGAATTAGTAGAAAAGTTCGATAATAATCTCACTATCTTAACAAAATCGTTTCCGTTAAAAAGCGGGCAGCTAAACGTTAGGGTTATGAATTATAGAGCACCTAAAACGGTGACAGGTACGATCGGAGATAAATACACATTTATTCAGTGGTGGAGTACTAAGCAACTTGTACACGCCCAGATGCTTGAGGATGGCGGGCCAGAATTGACTACAGACTTTGTGGTTCGAGATTCAGACCAAGGAGTAAAGTTGTGGTTAGGGGGGTATGTCTCCCTATATCATCCAGATCCCGTATTTGTTGATTTGTGGGAGTTGTCTGGACAAAAGTGGACGCAGAAAAGTATAGATGTAGGTAAGATGAAGCTCCCGGATGCGTGGGAACTAAACAAGGATATGAATGAGTCTATCATTTTTGAGAATCGACAACATGATAGCATGAGTATCGAAGTTTTAGACCACGGCGATGGTTTCTTAATAAACAGTGATGATTCTGAACAGAACCTTATTATTGAGTTCTCCAAAAGTGGAGAAGTCCGTATTGATTCCGAATATAGCATCGCCTCGGATGCTCATAATGAACCGCAAAGCTATGGGCTCATTCAAGAGAAATATTCAAAAAATGGGATCGTGATTAAATACCCTCAAATTACAAAACTCAAGGATATTGCAAAGCAAAAATCTTTAAACCAAATTCTTAAGACTGATGCTTTAGAAGGATTACAAAACTATGCGGATTCCAATGCTGGAGTCCATGTCGAAATTGATTATGAGATCAAACGAGAAAATGAACGATTCTTGAGTGTTCAATATACGGGTATTCATTATGTGAAGGACGCAGCCTATCCTACTCATATGTTTTATACGACGAACCTGGATATGAAGCAGGCTTCAAGAATAAGGTTGAGGGATCTGGTAAAGGTCGAGAAACCTTTTATTGAGCTTATAAAAAGCGGGAAGATTACAGCTGTTCAGCCGGAGCAACAAGGATTAATTGGTGATTTCACAAAAGATGATTTGATTCAATTGTTAACAAATGCGGATGTAACCAAAGGTTCGCTTGCGGAAGTAGAAATGGAATCGTTTAGTTATCTCACAAATGATTCGTTGGGGATGAGTGTACCTATGGCACATGTGGTAGGGGACCATGCGGAGTATGAAATTCGTTTTGCACAAATTCCAGAGAATATTAGGCAAAATGAGGAACTATGGAGTGAGTTAAGTTCCGTTGAGGATCAGTCTGTTTCCACAGTTGGCGGTGAAAAGTTGAATACCGACCAATATGAAATTGAAGAGTCGCAGTCTTTTCAAACTACTTTCGAAGGCTTTGGGAAAGTGCGGTTTGTATCCACATATGGGTATTCGGAAGGTTTTCGTAAATTCTTTTTCTTCCTATTGGATGGCCAAGGACATATGCTGTATCCATTCCCCGATTTCTACGGGAACCGTGAGTGGGTTGCACGTTACGGAGGAGTAGAAGCAGTGGCCTTCAAGGATGTGAATAAGGATGGATTGAAGGATGTTATCATTATTGCCAAAGTTGACAACGGGATTCATGGACCTGGTAGAGTTGACCAGTTCCCTATAGCGGACATTTATTTTCAGAAAAAAAATAAAACCTTTACCACTCTCTCTGCATTAGATGAGGCTCTTAACGATCAGGGACATAATCAAACCATTAAAGATGTCATTCAATACGTAAGCAAACAACGGATAAACGTAAACTAACCGACAAAAAGGAGCGGTAACATGGGATATCCAATCATCAAGTATAATGGAACAGTTTTATCTCTTAAAAATCCGAAAGTTAAAGTTGTACAGAAAATGAATGAGCATGTGAAGGTCATTTTGACAGGTGTATTAACGGGTGCTCAAATGGAAGAATATACAGATCATATGGAGGCAGGGGCGAAGTTAGTTGTTTCATATATGAATGACGATCATAACCAGAGTGTGCTATTTCGAGGGCCAGTCACGCAGTTCAGAATCAAGATGGTATCCAATGTAGCTCATTTGGTTGTCGAAGCTCTATCTTATACATGCCAGATGGATGAAATACCTCATAGACAATCTTTTCAAAATGTAAAGATGAAGCTGCAAGCATTGCTTGAACACGTGCTCAAATCCTATCCCAAAGCCAATTGTACGAGCCGCTTGAAGGATCAACTTTTACAGGAATTTACGATGCAATTCGACGAAACGGACTGGTCGTTTTTGAAACGTATAGCGTCTCGGCTCGGTTGGGGACTGATACCTGATCCGATTGGTGAAAAACCTCAGTTTTATTTTGGATTGCCGGATGGCGTCAATCAGCCTGAGCTCAGGCAGTATAACTACTCCATGACGAGAAAAACCAAACCAGGAGCCAGCAAGGATGACAACCTTTTATATTATAAAGTGCAAACGACAGGGGCTAGAGATGTCCTGCTGCAAATTGGGGCGGAGGTTAAATTTAAAGGGAAAGCTTTATACGTCCTGCAGTCTGTTGCGTTTATACGACATAGTGCTTTGTGGCATGAATATGTGCTGACTACAGCGGATGGAATGAAACAGGATTTGATTGTAAATGAAAGCATTCGTGGTATCTCGTTAAAATCGAAGGTTATTGGAATTGAGCAGGACCACGTGAAGGTTTTCTTTTATGAAATGGATAAGGTCAAGCCGAATGTCAAGGAAACCTACGCTTTCCCAACGGCTACATTTTATACATCGGAAGGGAATACAGGATGGTACTGCATGCCGGAGCTGTTTGACTTTGTAGACATTTACTTCCCGACCGCTAAGGAAAAAGACGCCATTGTAACTCACTCGGTCCGTAAGAGATCCAAAGGGGGCGACTTTATTAAGGACCCGTCCACGAAGATCTTTATGACCAAGTACCGCAAAGCTATTATTTTTGAGAAAAATGAAATTTTAATCACGGGGAACGACGATGAAGTGGTGATTCGACTGCTAGATGACCACGGCATCGAATTGCGGAGTAAAAAGGACATCCGTGTTAAGGCTGATGGAAACCTAGTACTCAATGCGGGTAACACAATACAAGTCACAGCCAAAGATGCCATCGGTTTAAAATGTAAAACGAGTTTGGTTGAAATGGACGGAAACATTAAAATGACTGGAGAAAAGATAAAGACGCAGTAAATAAAACCACCAAGAGAGGGGGGGGGGAGCATGGCTAAAGTAACTACAGGAGCAATCGTGAATGAGAAACCGTCGACCCAGGAAGATATGGTCCAAGAATGGAAACGTAAAATAAGCAAAGGCGAATATCCTTTTATTCATATAAATCAGCCTCGCACCCAAAGTGAAAAACGGTAAATGTGTCAGGCAACGAGGGAATAAGGCTCCTAAGGAGCCTTATTTGTTCATCTATGCAATTTTCTCCTAACATACAGTTACAAAGACCTATTCCGCCTAAGCTATGTACTATGACCAGAAATACTGAATCCAATGACTTTATACTTATTTTTCCTCCCGGCTATATCGCTCGTAAATAGGATGCACTATAATTATACTACTTCTTAATTTGGGAAAAATTAGACGGTGAAATTTATAATAGCCCTTCTCAGGAAGAAGGGGTCTTGTATTTGGGAACTTCGCTGTCGATAAACCAATCTGGTCCAGAGACGTCGATTACTTCTTTGGTTTTATAACTGTAATAAATAGTAATTTTGCTGTCTTCGTGACCTTTAATGTACCCATACAGATATATTCTTGAGTGGACAGCAGGATCATCCACAGTATAATCCTTTAGTATAAAATCAGCATTATAGTGTTCTTTAATAAACTCCACGCCGATGGGAGTAGCGACGTCTACTAATTCTTTCTTCTCTTTGTCGGACAAGCTGGAACAACCTCCTAAATACATAACAATTAAAATAAGTGCCAGAATCAGTGGGATTTTTCTGTTCAAGTTACAATTCTCCTTTTCTGGTAATCACCTTTTTCATAACTCTATAATATATTTACACAATAGACAAGGTGGGAATAACTTGACCTACATTAACGACAAAACATATTGGACCATTGCAGATAGAGTTTATGACCGGGAGTTGACTGCTAAAGATTCTAAAAGCAGAATCCTTCCTGATTGGAAGATTGTTGAACCCGAAGGAGCTATGTTGCATGACACGAACGGTTCGGGATTCGATGCGACCGTATTCCATAACGAAAAAACCAATCAGGTGATCATCGGTTATAGGGGTACAGAACCTCCGGATCGGCCCAAGTGGAGCGTGGCGATGGACTGGGGAACGGATTTTAGCGATGTCGTCGGAGGACGTGCGAAAACGTTGGAAGAAGTCCATCAATATTATGAAAATAATAAGGAAGAGGTGGCCAAACTCCCACCACAAGTGCAAACTGCATTTCTTCAATATGAGGAAAAGTATCAGAATAATCAATTTACACAAGCTCAAAATCTATATGATGTTGTAAAAAAAGAGTATCCCTCTGCTGAAATAACGACCACAGGCCATTCTCTGGGAGGAGCGGAGGCAGAATATGTGGCGGTGCGGAACGGACTGTCATCCGTCAGTTATAATCCACCAAGCATTGTACATCTATTACCGGATGATCTTCAAAAGAAGGTGGAAAATGGCGATTTTCGAAAGACGAATGTCGCTTATGTCAATCCGAAAGATACTATTGGTTCGGGAGTTAATGATGCACAGCCACATGTGGGTGCAACCTACTTCATAGACAATGATTATAAGACAGCTAATGAAGCCAAAATCACTGTTCCTGTTTCATTACCAGTCAAAAGGGAAAATAAGTGGGCTGACTTTTTTTTGGGACCCAAATGGTCTCCCATTGTCTATGTCCCAATTACGTTGCCTATGATGCAACAAGATCCGATTACGAAGTTCTATAATTCAGTATTTGGAGAAGCAACGCATAGCATGGAGCATTTCACATTTGATGAGAACGGCAATATCAGCAATCCGCTGTACACTATGGACGGACAATTGGTAGAAGGTAATCCGCGGGTGCAGGCGTACGAGCAAATGCTGGCCGCACAGGCAGAGCTTAAGCAAGTCATGGGTGATTTGGTCGAACGCTACGGGGGACAATTAGGCGCCTTCGGGCAGTTTGCTGCTAATGCACTGGGTGTGAATTTGATGGGAGCAGGCCAAAATGACCGCGCTAATGGTGGAGCTTATTTTGTAGGCAACAAAAATGGGGGCACAATTCAATTAACACCCGAAGAGCTAAAGCATGCGGCAAATCAGATGCGTTCTAGCTTACATGGATTTTCCAGTGATACCCGTGCGTCCATTCAGTTATTTCAGGCTCATATCGGGACAAGTGAAAGCCAGTCTTTGACCCCGCTTGCGCATAGTGCTACGGCGACACTGGATCGAATTAATCGCTGGTATCAGGAGTCGATCACAGAGATAGCAGAGTATATCGATCGTAAGGGCCAGGAATTTACGATGGTGGATCAATAAGAAAGAGCAGCTGGAAGAACACAACGGGAGGCGAAAGAGATGAGTAGAATATCTTTGAGCCTGGGGGATCTGCGGAGAGCTGTACAGCAGTGCGAGCAGCTAAGGCAAAGACTTCAGCATCAGGAACAGCAGATGAAAAATATATATAGTCGTCTGCAAGACTGGCGAGGCGAATCGGCTGCTGAATTAACACGCAAAATGGAGGCGTTTCTCCAAGGAACCACATTACGGATCCACGAGTTGGATGAGCATAAAGAGCAGTTGAAACGTTATATTCGCAAAATGGAAGAAGCTGATCGGCGTGAGGAGAGACGCAAACGGGCTGCACAATGGTGATACAGGCGGACTGCAATAGTTAGGAGAACATCATGAAAGATCAAAATGCATTTGTCATTTTACTTATATTGAATATCGTTTATGGCTTAACGTTATTTGCCTATCCGGCCATGCTGATGGTGGTCGCATTTTCTTTCGATGCACCAACAGCTGGAGATTATCTCAGCAATTATATTTTTGCCTATGTCATAATGAGCTACCCGATAGGAATATTCATATCTTGGATCTGTTGGTACTTTTATCATCGTTATGCTTTTAAGAAGGCATATATTATTGCTAACTTTATGCTGCTGTGGCCGGCTACTCTTGTAGTGTCCTCGTGGATTCAATCGGCTTTTTCTTGAAGGGGTTCCCATCTGGCCAGTCAGCTACATAACATAAAAAACCGTACAATCGCTAGGGGACTCCCGCGGGGTACGGTTAAATGCATTTAAGTAAAAACTACATATATAGTAGAAGGAAAAAAATTTCCTCTGGAATGACGACGATAAAACCCTTGGCCAGAGATTTACCGGAGTCTACTTTAAAATTACCCTGTGGGCGAATATAGCAGCGTTCGGAAGCTTGAGGATGAGTTAAAAAAGGTGTAAAAATGTTGAAAAGCTACAAAGTTCGACATATTGTTCGCTTTTTCGCATCATATGTGATTGGATTAGGGATTTTTGTTTGCTATTTATCGTATATTTATGTATAATCTATCGTGTTGAAAGATTGATTGTACGTAATATGCTGATGAGGGTGGGTTCATGACGCTGCTCGACAGTAACGAAAGCAAGAAGCGGATGTGCCAGATTTACAATGAAGTTTCAAAGGAACTGTTCGGCTTCGGGACCACGCTGCTGCGGGCCACCGTTGAGAACAACATTGTTACCTTTGTGGCGAAGCACCGGCGTTCTCCACGCTCGGCGGCATTGGAAGTGGAAGCCCCCGGCTTGAAGCTGGAAGTGGATTTCCGAATGTCCATGCTGTACAAGAAGAGACTTCGCGAGAAGCTGATTGAGGATATGGAGCTCGATATAGATGCTTTACTGCGTGATTATGATTCAGCAACGCAGTGGGCTATTACGAACATCATTCTGAAGGAGTCCTAATAAAATTGGATATTCGGCTTTTCGCTTCGGATCTATCTGAGGGGAGAACCTGTTATAACGCGCAGCGGGATCAACTTATTCTTTGTTTACGAAGAAAAGTATTCTTGTTTTACAAGAGTACTTTTCTTTTTTGTGTCATAAGGTGTGCATAATAAAAAATAGGGGGAGTTTCATATGAAGAAATGGTTTAAAGGGTTTATGGCTGTGACCTTGGCATCCGTGGTACTGGCAGGTTGCGGCAGTAATGCTACTGGCGGTCAGACAGATGGAAAAGATGGTTCAGCTGATGGGAAAAAGAAACTAGTTATTTCCACATGGGGCTTTTCCGAGGACTTTTTTAACAAAGAAGTGTACGAGCCTTTTGAAAAAGAACATAACGTTGACATCGTGGTCGAAATTGGAAATAATGCGGAACGGTTGAACAAAATCAGTCAAGGCAGCACAGACGTCGATCTGATTTATCTGTCTGATTATTATGCTCAACAGGGAATCCAACAGGGATTGTTTGAGAAGCTGGATCGCAGCAAGGTGCCGAACCTGAACCAAATTTATGATATTGCCAAAGCACCGCTGGGTGAGGAGTATGGTCCTGCTTATACGGTCGGGCGTCTCGGTATTGCCTATAATCCGGAGCTGGTGAAAAAGAATGTGACCTCTTGGGCTGACCTGTGGGGAACTGAGTTCAAAGGAAACGTGACTTTGCCGAATATTACGGCGACTGCCGGACCGATGATGGTAGATGCAGCCTCCAAGGTAGCGGGTAGTAAGGAGTTTAATGAAGACCAAGCCTTCGGAAAACTGAAAGAGCTGAGTCCGAATATCGTTAAGTTTTATAGCAAAACGTCCGAGTTCGTGAACATGTTTAGTCAACAAGAAATTGCGGGCGGTCCGATCATGGAAATGTACTTCAAAGATTTGCAGGCGGCTGTGCCAGGAGCGAAATTTGTAGCTCCTAGTGAAGGTGCTTACGCAGTAATGAACACGATTAATGTAGTGAAAGGCTCCGACCAGAAGGAGCTGGCTGAGGAATTTATCAACTGGCAGCTGAGCAAGGAAGTTCAAGAAAAATCCGCCAAGGCAAAGGTTGATTCCCCGGTGAATACGCAGGTGGTACTGTCCGGTGCGGATACAGAGGGAATTACGTACGGTACAGAGGTAGTGAACAAGCTGACCAAGCTGGATATGAAGTTCGTTAACGATCATATCAAGGCATGGACAGATCGCTGGAACCGGGAAGTTGCACAATAATGAAGAAGGTTATATTAGATGTAGATACGGGCATTGATGATGCGTTGGGTATTTTACTAGCCGCCAAAAGTGGTCAGCTGGATATCCAAGCGATTACTACGGTATGCGGTAATGTTTCACTTAAACAAGCAACATTGAACACATGCAAAATCCTCGACCTTTTGGATAGACCGGATATTCCGGTTTATCGGGGGGCGGAGGCTCCCTTAATACGTAAAGGCCTGCACGAGCATCGTGTCCATGGAGAAGACGGCATTGGAGGCGCACTGAGTGGAGTAGTCCCAGCCATGTCTGCGTCCGAAGGTTTTGCACCGGATATCATTATTGACACCGTGATGGCTCACCCGGGGGAAGTGACGCTCATTTGCACCGGGCCACTCACCAATCTGGCACTGGCGCTGCTGAAGTGTCCCGAACTGACGGATCACGTCGATGAAGTCATTTTTATGGGCGGTGTTATTCACGGGTGCGGCAATATTACACCTGTAGCGGAGTACAACATGTATGCTGACCCTGAAGCCGCACGAATCGTATTTCATGCAGGATTTGGTCGGTTGATACAGGTGGGACTGGATGTAACACGGAAGGCTCTGCTGACTGCCGATCATATTGCTCGTCTGTCCCATCCTGGAATTCGTAATTATGTAGCTCAAAGCACGGCCGTTTATACCAAGCGTTATGAAGAACGCAACGGGGTAAAAGCCTGTGCGCTTCATGACCCGCTTGCCGTGGGTGTCGCATTGAATTCGAGGTTAGTAGATACCTCGTCGTTGTATGTCGACGTGGAAACCTCCAGTCGTATATGTGACGGACAAACGGTGGGCGATGTGCAGAACCGCCTCAATCATAGCCCCAATATGAATGTATGTGAACAGGTGGACAGCGAAGCTTTTCTGGAGCTATTTATCCAGGTGCTGAATAAGGAATAACATTTTGATAACCGCAAGGAGCTACCCATGAAGAAAACATACTTGTATTGGCTGCTGCTGCCAGGTCTGCTCTTTCTGGCGGTGTTCATGGTCATTCCGATTGTGTTGACGATCGGTTCGACCTTCGTACAGAACAGCTCATTCACCCTAGAAGGCTATCTCCATTTCTTCAAGGACCCTTATTTTCTGAAAATATTGCTGACTACGCTGGAAGTCAGTGTCGTAACGACACTCGTGTGCGTATTACTTGGCTTCCCGACGGCTTATTATATTTCGCAAAAGGCCCCGCGTCGTAAAGGGATTTTGTTAGCGCTGGCTATCTTCCCCTTGTTGACGAGTCCGGTGGTGCGGTCATTCAGCTGGATGGTCATTCTGGGTCGCAAGGGACTGTTAAATAACGTGCTCATCGGTTTAGGACTTGTAGATGAGCCGCTGAATATTTTGTATACTCCGGCAGCGATGATTATTGGTCTGGTTCATTTGTTTTTACCGCTGATGATTATTTCACTGATTGGTGTACTCGAAAATATCGACGGTGATCTTGTTCATGCTGCTCAGAGCCTCGGGGCCTCCAGATTCAGCGCATTTCGTAAAATCGTATTTCCGCTGTCTGTGCCTGGCCTGATCATTGGAAGCATTCTCGTTTTCGTGGGCAGCCTGACTGCATATACGACACCAGCACTACTTGGAGGAAAACAGCGGGTTATCGCTACATTTTTGTATCAGAACGCGATGACGCTAAACGACTGGTTTTTAGCTTCTGTTATTGCAACAATTATGATTGTTATTACATTTATCGTGGTCGGTCTCTTAAATAAGGCGGCCCATAAACTCAATCCGAAGGGGTAGGTGGATATGCGGGAGAAACATTACGGACTAGGCTTCTTTAGCCTGCTGGTCTTCATCTTTCTGCTCGGTCCGCTGTTGATCATATCGGTCACTTCTTTCGAGCCGGGCACGGTATTAAAATTCCCTCCGCAGGGCTTTTCCTTGCGCTGGTATGAAAATATTTTTGAAGTGGATTTGTTTATGTCCACGTTCAAAACGTCCATTGTGGTCTCTCTGCTAGGCAACATCTTGGCACTGCTGATTGGTATGCCTGCCGCCTATGCGCTTAGTCGTTTTTCGTTTCGTGGGAAGGATGCGCTGAATGCTTTGTTCCTTTCTCCGTTGCTCATACCGGGTATTGTGCTTGGTTTTACACTGCTGCGCTATTTGATCATAGTTTACCATTTACCAGTATATGCTGGACTATTGATCGGACATACGGTGATTATGCTGCCGTTCATTATTAGAGTCATTGCATCCAGTTTGTCTAACTTTGATTTTGCGATTGAGGAAGCAGCGCTTAGTTTGGGGGCTGGACGGCTGGAAACCTTTTTCAAAGTGGTTCTGCCCAACATCCGCTCAGGCATTATTGCGGCTATCCTGATTGCCTTTCTGGAATCATTCAACAATGTCGACATTTCCGTCTTTATGACAGGACCGGGCTTCAGCACCCTGCCCATTCAAATGCTGACTTACGTCGAAAATTATTTTGACCCGACGATTGCGGCGATTTCGGTTATGCTGATGATTTTAACCGGTATCCTGATGTTCTTGATTGAACGACTGATGGGATTGTCTTACTTCACTAAAAGGTAATGGAGGCTTCAACCTTATGGCACTGCTTACTCTGGATCGCGTATCGGTCGCTTATGACAACCAACTGATCTTGCAGGATTTCGATTTGCAGCTCGAACGGGGGCAATTGCTCTCGTTGCTCGGACCGAGTGGTTGTGGCAAAACGACCACACTTCGTCTCATTGCAGGATTTCTCGAAGCTAAACAAGGAACATTTTTGTTTGGCGATAAGGATTATACTCGGGTTCCGGTGAATAAACGGAACTTCGGCTTTGTATTTCAAAGTTATGCACTCTTTCCGCATTTGTCTGTTTTTGATAATGTTGCCTTTGGTTTGCGGTTACGCAAAGTAAAGGAAGATGATATAAAGCGCCGCGTTATGAAGATGCTGGGAACGGTTAGCCTGGGGGGATTTGAAAAACGTTTCCCCGGTGAATTATCAGGCGGACAGCGTCAACGTGTTGCGATTGCGCGAGCGCTTGTGATTGAACCCGATCTGCTGTTGTTTGATGAACCTCTGAGTAACTTGGATGCTAACCTGCGTGTAAATATGCGTGTGGAAATCCGCCGTATTCAACAGGAACTGGGCATCACTACCGTGTATGTATCGCATGATCAGGAGGAATGTTTTTCGATTTCTGACCAGGTTGCGATTATGAATAAGGGGAACATCGAACAATTAGATGCTCCATCGACCATTTTTAAATATCCGACGACCGAATTTGTCGCCCGTTTTATTGGGTTTAATAATTTTCTAAGCTTTGACGAGCGTACTGAAGAAGGGGATCGTATTCGACTGAATACAGGCGATCTTTCGTTCGGCGTAGCGCGTAATCAGGGTACTGCCCAACCGGGTGCTCGTCAGGGCGCTATTCGCCCGGATGATTTGGTCATTCGAACAGAAGGCAACGAGACAGGAGAAAATGAGCTCCCCGGTATTATTAAGGTAAGTACTTACCTGGGGCGTAGCTATCAGTATGTGGTAGAAACGGCGAAAGGCAACTTTACGGCTAATCAGGAAATGGATACGCCCTACCTGAGTGGTCAGCGGGTTACCCTGCATTTTCCGGCAGATAAAATGGTGCTGGTCCAATAATCAGCGGGTTCGATGAAGGAGATACATCATGCGTGCAGACAAAATGATTTTACAAGTTAAGGTGTATAACAGTTACTACAAGACGTTCGAAGAAGGTAATGTAGCTATACTTGATGGCAAGTTTATGTATATCGGTCAGCGTGGTCTGGAGTCTTTCGAGGCTGCTGAAATTGTCGAAGGGCACGGGAAATATATGATTCCCGGCCTGATCGACATCCATTTGCATATCGAAAGCACAATGGTGACACCGGCAACCTTTTCCTATGGACTGATTCGCAATGGGATAACGACGATTGTACCAGAACCGCACGAAATGGCGAATGTTTTCGGATTGGAAGGCGTCCAGGAAATGATGGAAGCCAGCAAGGATTGCGTGGCTGATATGTTCTACGGCATCCCAAGCTCTGTCCCGGCAACGCCGCTCGAAACCTCAGGAGGCGAGATCGGTATTCCCGAAATTGATGCGCTGCTGCAAACGGGTGAAATGATCTGCCTGGGTGAAATTATGAACTATGTGGATGTCATTCGTGATCCGGAGAGCAAGACGAATCGCATCTTACGCCATGTTCGTGAGCACTACCCGGAGCTGATCATTGAAGGTCATACGCCACAGTTGCTTGATCTGGACCTGCATCAGTTGATCTATGCGGGGATAGGCTCAGACCATACTCACCAAAGTATTGAAGGTATGAAGGCGCGGATGGCTGCGGGGATGTTTATTGAAATCCAGGAAAAATCCATGACCCCTGAAGTGATGGACTATCTTATTCAGGAAGATGTGGCACAACATTTTTGCTTTGTAACGGATGATGTGATGCCAGACTCTTTCGTAGAGCGAGGGCATCTAAACCATATTGTAAGTAAAGCAATCGGAATGGGCATGAAGCCTGAGGATGCCATTTATGCAGCTACGTTTACTCCTGCTGCACGGATGCGTATGCATGACCGCGGAACCATTGCACCGGGAAAAATAGCTGACTTTGTACTGCTGTCGGATCTTGGTCAATTTGATGTGGAGCAAGTCTATAAGGACGGACTCAAGGTATTCGATAAGTTCGAGGAATACCATCAAGCACCAATAAAATGCCGCTTCCCCGCCCACTTTTATCAAAGTGTGAAGCTCAATCCGCTCACGGAGCAGGATTTTACTGTAAAGATGGATGTAGCTGATGGCACACATCAATGCCGTGTTATGATGGTCAAAGATGGCTCTACTTTTACAAGTGAACGGATTGCACCTGCACAAGTAGAGCAGGGGGAACTGGTATGGGAACATGGTGAACATGGACTGATTGCTACGTTTGAGAGGTATGGAAAGAATGGCAACCGTGCTTACGGTTTGATCGGGGGAGATACGATTAAACGTGGGGCAGTGGCAACCACCTATTCGCACGATAACCATAACTTGCTGGTCGTAGGGCATAACAAGCAAGATATGATACTGGCTGCGAATACGGTTCTTGCCAGCCAAGGCGGTTTTTGCGTAGTTGAAAATGGCAAGGTGCTGTCCCATTTGCCTTTAACCGTAGGCGGGATCTTAACAGAAGGACCGCTGGAAATGGTTGCGGCGCATGTGAAGGAGCTGCGTTCAGCCTTGCTGTCGCTGGGCTATCGCCATTACAATCCAATCATGTCGCTGAGCACGCATTCTTTGCCGGTCAGCCCGGCCTTGAAAATTACCGATCACGGCCTGATTGATGTAAATGCTGGCAAGGTTGTACCTTTAATCGTGGAAACTTCAGAGATGCAAGAATAATAAAAGAGCCGACCCTCTTATGGGCCGGCTCTTTTTTGATGCTTTAGCAGACAAAGTTAACATCTTCTATCCTCCTATTGATGTAACCTATGTATAAAAGATAAACAAGTCTTGATTCTGGGTACCCGATTGCATGTAGAGTTTGCTTTACAATTAGTTCATGTAATCTTCATGATTAAAATCGAATAAGGACTTGAAAAACATCGTCACAGTGTTATAATTAAAACAGGATTTAGATTAAGTCTAAATTAATTGATTAAGATTTATTGGATTGACGCATGGAATTTTGAAGAAAATCAGACACTACTGCTAACGAGCATCCAAGCTTTACACAAACTATATTTGAACGAGAGGGGATTTTAAACATGAGTACATTAAATCATACGAACGCACCTACACAAGAGGCTATTCAAGAATTGCACAAGGCATTGAATCGTCAGGTAGCTACCTGGTCTGTATTGTACACGAAACTGCATTATTTCCACTGGTATGTGAAAGGACCTAAATTCTTCACATTGCATGCTAAATTTGAAGAACTTTACAATGAAGCAACAGCTAATCTAGATACGATTGCTGAACGATTGTTGGCTATTGGTGGCCGTCCGGCTGCGACCTTGAAGGAGCATTTGCAACTTTCAGCTATTCAGGAGTCCGCAGGTGAGCAGACAGCTGAGGATATGGTGAAGTCCGTTGTTGCTGATTTTAAAACCATCACTGTTGAGCTGGCTAATGGGATGGAAGCAGCGGAAGCGGCACAGGATAAAGCGACAGAGGATCTTCTTAACGGCTTAAGAGAAGCAATGGATAAACACATCTGGATGCTGAGTGCGTATTTGGGATAACCCATTGGTATAGACTTCCATGTATATGGAGATCAGGTGAACAAGACACACATCCCGTTGGTTCCACTCTGCCACTGGAGTATAATAACGAGAAGGCGTGGAAGACCACAGGCTCTAGAGTCATAGAGCTGCCGGGATGGGGTGTGTGTTATGGAAGTGAAACAACAGCTTTTGCATGAAGCGGAGCAGTTTATATATACATGTTATGAGGAGCTGGGCCGAAGCCGCGCTGATGCGGAAGCCCGGCTTCTTCATATTCGTCACGACATAGAGACTATTGGAACGTACGATCATACTTACGAAGAGCTGGAACACGGGGCACTTATGGCTTGGCGGAATAGCAATCGTTGTATCGGTCGCTTGTTTTGGGACAAGCTTTTGGTTAGGGATGCACGGGGAGCGTCAGATGCGACGCAAGTAGTTCACGAGCTATTGGAGCATATCCGCATAGGGACGAATGGCGGTAAAATTAAGCCTACGCTTACTGTATTCCGCGCCTCCCAGCCGGGCCAGCCGGATATTCGTATCTGGAACCATCAACTCATTCGTTACGCTGGATATGAAACGGATCAAGGGGTCATCGGGGACCCGATCTCGGTGGATTTTACGAATGCTTGTAGGGATTTGGGGTGGCAAGGAGCAATGACTGCTTTTGATATATTGCCGCTAGTTGTGGAAGCGGGAGGCCAGCCTCCCAAGCTCTTTGATATTCCTGAACATTTGGTGATGGAGGTGCCCATTGAGCATCCGGAACTCTCGTATATAGCCTCTCTGGGATTGCGCTGGTATGCTGTGCCTATGATTTCAGATATGACGCTGGAGATTGGCGGTATCATCTATACAGCAGCTCCATTTAACGGCTGGTATATGGGGACAGAAATCGGTGCCCGTAATTTTGCGGATACCTTCCGCTATAATATGTTGCCACAGGTGGCAAAGCTGATGGGGCTGAATACGACGAGTGAAACAACGCTATGGCGTGATCGCGCGCTGGTAGAGTTGAACATTGCTGTGCTGCATTCTTTTAAAAAAGCGGGGGTCAGCATTGTCGATCATCATACCGCAGCAGCACAATTCAAGTTGTTTGAGGAACGGGAAGCCAAGGCTGGTCGCGCGCTGACAGGTAATTGGACGTGGCTGATCCCACCGTTGTCACCAGCAACCACGCATATTTTTCATAGTTCTTACGATAATCGGCTTGTGAAGCCGAATTTCGGAGTTCAGGAAAAGCCATATATGACGAGACAGGCTAAACCAACAACAGATGCAGCGCTGCCGCAGAAGCCGCAAGGCTGTCCTTTTCATTCTGGATAACCTAACGGGAGACTAATTGTTGGATCTGGACTCCGGTTTATCCCATACAACGATCAATAGGGTCGCGATCGGCCCTATGAGTAGTGAGAGCACAAACCAGTTAAGCCTGCTCCGATTTTTGGACTGTGCCAAGCCGGCATTAATAAGGGCAAGCGTTCCCCAGCCGATATAATAATCTTCTGGCATGGTATTCTCCTTTGTAAAAAGGTATAATATCGTACTGTGTATTGTATGAGTACATTCATAATTTCATAAGTTATATCGTAAATATAACTTTATATATCTTGGTTTGAGGAGCGAAGCTAAGTTGGAGAGAAATCAGGCAGAGCGCATTGTCGCTGAGCTTTTGGAACGAGCTGCTATAGGCGTAACAGTTAAGCTGGAGAAACGTTTTCCTGGTGGACGGCTGATTGGGGGCAAATATGCCATGCATGCTCACGCCATTACCATGTATACGGATGTTATCGAAACACAATGTTTACAGATGTTCGGCAGCGCAGATCGGGTTGAGGAGTATTTTACGGTTGTGCTTGCGCATGAGATCGGGCACGCCGCCGATACTGAATTAGAGGGCCTCTCCGATGCGATGGAGCAAGAGAACAGGATCGGGACCCGGCAACGGCTTGCGCTGCAAATTGAGGAAAACGCATGGAACTATGCGCTTAGACTGGTGCCTGAAATAGAAGCAACGTTTATCTCTGCCGTAATAGACGAGTCCCTGCTTGCCTATCGAGTCCCGATTATGGAGCAGTCTGACATTGCGTAATGATGAATGATCCAAGAGCCGTTAGGCTCTTTTTTTATTTGTTTTTAACAAACGAGGTGGAAAGACAGAATCAAAGGAGCAGCTTTTTAAGCTGTGACACACGACCTTGAGACAATTCCAGCATTTCGGCTAATTCTTTTTGAGAGACATTAGGGTATTCCTCCATGAGCTGCTTTAGTTTATTCAGGAGCTCATTCTGATTTCTGTAGCTTCTTCTTTTCTTCGGCTGGACAGGACGTGCTTCACTCAAATGACTGGAGGGATTATCGCTCTTCAGGTTTTCAATACAACTCTTGCAGATCAGATGATCTCTGAAATAGCTTAAATGATCAACGGCGCCACAAAAATAACAAGAAACCCCCGTATATTTGCGAATCATCAGTCCCTCTGGTGTAATAAAAAAATCGAGGGCATCTCCAATATTAATATTCATAGAAGTGCGCAGTTCTTTGGGTAGCACAATACGTCCCAAATGGTCTAGTGGTCGTGTCATTCCTGTGTTCTTCATCATTTTTCCCCTTTCTTGGAATGCGCTTATGGTTGCAGGAATTGTATGTTATGTATGCTGGAAGTACAAAGCGCTTATATTAAAGTTTGTTTTGGTATAGCTATCCTAAAAAAAGCTCCGGCATGACGAACAATTACGTCTGCCGGAGCTTGGTGCAGCCAATGAATCTAAGATGTCATGTCGAATTACTGTGGGTTGGTTGTCCAAATGCCGGCTACTTTTAATTGAACCCGTGGCGGCAGCTTCAATGCAGCTAACGTCAGATCGGCCAAATCCTGCGGCTGAAGCATGCGGTCCTCGTCGCCAATAGGCAACCCCGCATTTACAGCCAATTCTGTATTGACCGTGCTTGGTGTCAGCGCGGTAACCCGAATGTTGGATTTGCGAACTTCCTGCATCAGTGCTTCCGTGAATCCCATCAAAGCAAATTTGGATGCGCAATATGCAGAGCCTGTTGCAAAACCTCGTTCTCCTGCTGTGGAGGAAATGTTAATAATATTTCCGCTCTGTTGCGCCAGCATGCTTGGAAGAGCGGCGTGTGTCACATAATAGGTTCCCATCAGGTTTACGCGAATAATACGTTCCCACTCTTCGGGGTCCATATCTGCGACTGTGCCAAAGGTAGCAATGCCTGCATTGTTGATCAAAATATCGACAGCGCCCAATTCGTGTTCCAGTGAAGCTACAGCGGCAGCGGCCTGTGAGCGATCCGATATATCTGCAACAGCACTCACCACTTTCACACCGTATGTACTCCCCAGTGAATCCTGCAGCTTTTGTAGGTCGGTCAATGTGCGTGAGATTAACCCCAGATTAACGCCTTCCTTGGCCAAGGTTTCGGCAATTGCCTTACCGATTCCTTTGCTGGCTCCTGTAATAATGGCTGTTTTGTTCTTAAGTTCCATCCAGTCTCCTCCTTATCACTATATAACGTGGTTGTGCATCTGAGCACATGGTTTCATTATACTAGGTTGAACCCCTTGAACCAAACTTCGCCTCTAATGAGGCATTCATTTAGAGGTCTCTACTTGGAAATATCAATATCCCCTGAAGTGGTTTCGACCTTAATCACGTTCACACTACCGGGAACAGATTCGGGAGTATTGATACTCCCAGAGTCAGAGCGGACATTATAAACACCTTTAAAATCGGGAGCTTGCTTAATCTTCACGTCACCAGAATCAGCATTCACTTCCAAGTTGGCTACGGCACGTTGCGTAATATTTGTCTCCCCTGAGGTTAGGGAAATAAGGCCATTACCGCTATAATCACGAATGGTAACATCACCTGAAGTAAGCTTTAACTCCATATCTGCTGCAAGCTGACTGGCTGTAAAATTGCCGGATGTTAAATTTGCGATCAGGTGGGTACTTTGGAGGTTTGTAATCTCGGCAGTGCCTGAAGTAGCGGTGATGGAAGTATTCTGCACGGAGGCATCCTGAAGTTTTACATTCCCTGAATGTGCATCTACCTGTAGGTCAGTTAGTGTTTCACTAGAGGGCATCTCTACGGTAATCGTTTGATCCAAATCAGGAGTGATCGAAAAGAATGACAAGGAAGGGGCCGGCTCCGATTGAATGGTAAGCTTACCGTTCTCAATTTGGGCATTATGAATTTGGTCGGCTACCTTTGTCTGAACTTCTCCACTAATGCGTATCGTACCTTGGTCACCAGAGCCAGGAGTAAACAAAATAGAGACATCATCAGAACTGTCCACCTTCAGCTTCTGTAGCTGACCACGTGTAAACGTCCATTCTTTGTTAATCGCAGTTGTTTCCTTCATGACTTGTTGACTCCATGGGGCACCGTAGGCCACCATTCCGGCTGCACCGATGACAATGCACAGACCTGCTGCAATAAACCACTTTTTATTCATGTTGTTAGTAAGCTCCCCTCAGGGTAGTCAGATTCCATTTCCAGTATCGTACTGTGCCTTTGACCATAAGGAGTAAGAGATAACGTACTCCAGGCAGCAGCAATAGACCTATACCCGTCAACGTGATAGAGAAAAAGAATTTGGCCGGGTAAAAGGTGCTGTTTAGCGCATAATCAGTAACAGCGAGAAGGGGGGCTACAATGAAGCTGATCGATACCACAGCCAATGAAGCCCATACTACCCATAGGGTAGCCATAATCGGGATGGAGATCAGCAAGTTAAGAAACAGTAGCCCTAAGAAAGTAAAAAGATTGCGTGCGAAGCTTCCCTGGCGAAGCGGAGGAGAAGCGTTCCAGGCTGCATTGGGATCATCCAACGCTTCTCGGGCAATATCCTCGGGGTTACCCAGCTCATGGGCAATCTCACTTTCGCTTTTGCCATTAACCAACCCGTAGTCAAAATGCTGGCTCAAATCACTAAGCAGCTCATTGCGTACCTCTGCAGGGAGAGGAGAAAGACGCTGTTCCACCTCTGTAAGAAACTGTTTTCTATTCATCGGAATTTCCTTCCTCCAGTAGGCTTGCGACATGATGGACAAAATCATTCCATTCCCGCGTAAGTTTTTTTGTATAATGGCTTCCAGTATCAGTCAGCCGATAATATTTGCGAGGAGGCCCCTCGGTCGATTCCTGTAAATACGTTGTGCAGTATCCTTCTGATACCAGACGGCGAAGCAGTGGATATAGGGCTCCCTCGGCTACTTCAATATGACGGGAGACGGCTTGCGCCAACTCGTAGCCATAACGGTCTTTGCGTCCAATTAGAACGAGAACGCACAGTTCCAGTACCCCTTTTTTGAATTGGATGTTCACATTCACGAGCGGTGCTCCCTTCCTGGATGTTATCAATAATTCATAGGTGTCGTTCGGAATAAGGGGAAGAAACGTGTGTTTGTGCATAATTTGTCACGGGTACTAATTATAGAACAGTAGTCAGGTATAATTTAACATCATGTACTGATTAATGCAAGGTACTAAATTTTTAATAATAAAATCTTCGGGTCAAAATGGGCTGGTTTTCTTTCTTGAAGGCTTACATGAATAGCGAATCTTGTAGAATAAAGTAGTTTCATTTGGAAAATTCTCGATTTCTGGCTGGGTGCACCCATAGGATGTTACTTTAATTTCATTCATTAAAATGATAGATTGTAAAGTGTTCAATAGAGTTAAAGATTACCTATGATGAAGAGGTGGATAAAGGATGGACTGGAAACACTGGTATAGGGAATTGGAACAGGATGATGAGACTTGGGATGTGTCGGAGGAGGTTGTACTACGTGGTGTGGTACATCTTGATTTTTGCGGGCAGCCATCGGAGGTAGAAGTTGAATTTATCGTGGGAGCCGACTCTGAAGAACAGGCACAGATTATAGAAGAACCTACAGAGCTGCAAAAAAAGACATGGGAGACGTATATGGCATGTTCGTCAGAGATCCATCCTCAAGTGTTGGAGTCCATACACCATTATTATGTAGACATAGTGGAAAAGTATCGGAAGGCATACAGCTCATGGGGAGAGGACCCTAATGAATATGCGCCTTATGTGGAGCGACCAGAGCAATTGCTGGATCGAATGCAGCTTATATCTATACTGATTTCCGACTCATCGGAAAAGGATGAACTATATTTGAATTTTAGTTGTTCCTGGGATCGAGAGCATGGCTTAGGTGTACATCTGAAGCAGATGAAAATCGAGCATATTCAAGGTGCATATACATTATATGACTTGGAATAAATAAAACCCCCTTCCGGTCTCTAATAGAAAGACCGAAAGGGAATAGGATATGGTGGACATGATGACGCGATTGGATACGGTAAAAATATTAGTTGGATACAGACAGCACGGCACGGGCTGCTTGAGCCGCCTGTACCATTTGCCGCAATGCGGCAACAGATTCCTCCTTGGTACGGGTTTTCAGCCCACAGTCTGGATTAACCCAGAACAAATCTGATGGCAGTACGCGCAAGGCACGCTGAATCATGCTTAGCATTTCTGATACATCAGGAATGCGCGGACTGTGGATATCGTATACACCCAGACCGATGCCTTTGTCGTAAACCTGATCCTCAAAGCTAACAATCAGTTCTCCGTGGCTACGAGAGGTTTCAATAGAAATCACGTCGGCATCCATGTCTGAAATGGACTGGATCATATCCTGGAATTCGGAATAGCACATGTGTGTATGGATTTGGGTCGCAGGCTGAGCGGTGGCCGTGGTCACAAGGAAGGCTTGAACTGCCCAATCCAGATAGGCCTGCTGTTGTTCTTTTTTCAACGGAAGCCCTTCACGAATTGCGGGTTCATCCACCTGAATCATGCTAATACCCGCTTGTTCGAGTGCCTCTACCTCTGCCCGTAATGCCAGAGCTAACTGCAAAGCTACTTGCCTGCGTGGAATATCATTACGTTCAAAGGACCAGTTCAAAATGGTCACAGGGCCTGTAAGCATCCCTTTAACTGGCTTGGAGGTTAACGACTGAGCAAATGCCGTCTCTTCCACGGTCATAGGTTGATCGAACGACACATCTCCGTAAATGATCGGCGGTTTAACACAGCGGGAGCCGTAGGACTGCACCCACCCGTTTTGTGTAAAAGCAAAGCCTTTCAGCTTTTCGCCAAAAAATTCAACCATGTCGGTCCGTTCAAATTCCCCATGTACAAGCACATCTATGCCAATGTCCTCTTGGATATCAATCCATTCCTTGATCTGCTGTTGGATGAATGTCCGATATTGCTCGGCAGACCATTCTCCTTTGCGATAGTGCAGACGGGCCTTGCGGACCTCAGCAGTTTGCGGGAAGCTGCCGATGGTCGTCGTAGGTAGTGGGGGCAACTTCAGCCTATTTTGCTGAATCACCCGGCGCTCGGCGAAAGGAACGCTGCGTGACAGTGGCTCTTTTGCCAGCAGGTCGGCCAAATCGGCAGCTGTCTGTACCCTTGCCGCGGAGCGGTTGAAGCGGGCTACCGCATCCGAACTTTGCTCAAGCTTGGCAAGTGCGGATGGATCGTGCTTGCCAAGTGCAGCCGTCAAGCCTGCGATTTCATCCAGCTTTTCATCGGCAAAGGCTAGTGCATGCACCAGTTCTTGGTCCAGCTTATGCTCTGCGTCCAGACTGACCGGCACATGCAGCAGACTGCACGATGGCTGTACGATAAGCTGTGCGGCAGTGGTCTGTTCTGCTAACTGGTCCAACAGTGCAGCCACGGCATTCAGGTCGCTGCGCCAGATATTGCGTCCGTCAATGACACCAGCACCCAGCGTTTTCCCTTTAGGGAAGCCATGCTGGCATATATGCTGAAGATTTTCGCCATCATCGTATACAAAATCAAGACCCAGTCCCTGTACCGGAAGTTCAGTCAGACGCTCATAATGGTCCAGGCTGCCAAAGTAGGTTTGCAGCATGATGTTCAACGAGGGTGCAGCTTGGGTCAAAGCTTCATAGACCTCCTGAATAATCTCCAGATCCTCTGCCGGGAATGAGGTGGTCAGGACAGGTTCATCGATTTGGACCCATTGAACGCCTTCTGCTGCTAGCTCTGACAAGACTCGGGCGTATAAAGGCTGGAAGGTTCGTATAATAGAAGCGAGATCCTTACGATCATAGCCTTTGGATAAAACAACAAATGAATAGGGACCGATGAGAACCGGTTTACCTTCAATGCCTAGCTCCTGCTTTGCTTCACGATAAGCTAGTAATGGTTTGTTTTCAGTGAGCACCGGAGCCGCGTTCGCCAATTCGGGAACGATGTAGTGGTAATTGGTATTCATCCATTTGGTCATTTCACTGGCAGTAGCTCCCTTCTGCCCACGTGCGATCCCGAAATACACAGATAGAGGAACTGGACCTGTAAAACGATAGTTGAAGCGTTCGGGGACGAGACCAAACATCACGGATGTATCCAGCACGTGATCGTAATAGGAGAAGTCTCCGACAGGAATGCGATCAATCCCTTTGTCACGTTGCTTGCTCAGATGCTCCAGACGCAATCTTTTCATCTCACTATGCAGTTCGCTTTCGTCAATACTACCCTGCCAGAAGCGCTCCAGTGCTTTCTTCCATTCCCGGTTCCCACCAATACGCGGATAACCCAGATTACTGCTAATCAAACCCGACAATGCAGATCGTTCGTTAATGGACATGTAGGTTTCCTCCTAACTGGTAGCCAGTTTATTTTTACGTACCAAAAAAGGCATTCTGTCCCCAAGGCTAAAAATGAGTAGGGGAAAGAATGCCTCCGCGATTAAAATTCAAAAATACGGCGACTGCTCTTAACACCTCCCTATCTTCCGTAGGTACTGCGATGTTGTTAAAATAGGCAGGTCTCCTGACTTGCGGATCATGACGTTCAGCATCCCTTCCCGGTCTTTGGACCAGTGGGTGTATGAGTAGCTGAACATTCCCCGTTTACAGTGGCGGGACCGTCCCGGATTTGCACCGGCTTCCCTTTTAAGTCTGATCTGAATAGAACAGACACCTATTTCCAGGCTATGCGATTAAGGTATGACGAATAATTATGCACTCGTATACTTGTTCACCATCATAAGTGAAACTCACAGGATGTGCAATAGAAACAGTAATAGAAACTGGAGTGGAATCTGTTAGTTATATGCAAAAAAGACAATCCCAACCTGGTATTATCCCCTTCTAGTAGACAAGAGAGAAAAGACATCTGTTAAGATGGACTTA
>RCUE01000128.1_pt1 | contig 28757 bp, 3 predicted proteins | sample 2166111 | NCBI WGS metagenome assembly RCUE01 (sample SAMN09930795, study PRJNA488358) | compost metagenome | feature: garden; material: soil; isolation source: compost soil in phenylacetonitrile-enriched culture | place: Germany: Experimental Botanical Garden Goettingen | collected 2016-01-27 | reverse complement strand
CTGAACTGACAGGTAAAGACGGAAGCAAAACGGATATATCTATAGATAAAAAAGGAAATATTATAAGTTATGAGCAAAATACGGACAAATACGATTACTGGGTCCAAAAGCATACTCAATCAGCTGGAGAGCACGCTCTAGGTAAAACGGCCCAGACCGTTACCGGTTATGGAATGGGTCTTATTTTGTCGCGCGGGACTGGCGTCAGTGGAGCAGGTTCGGGCGCAGCCTCCGGCTGGGGAGAACACGTTGTCGGCATTGGTGGCGGCATGATCAGTGACAAGGTGCTATTCTCTGTCCCCGATGAGGGAGAAACCCGTACCATGATCTACCGAACAAATAAAGAAACTGGGCGTGTGGAGAACATGATCATCGTCACCAAAGGTGAAAATGAAATGAAGTATCGCTATTGGGAGGATTATAACTAGAACTTGAGTGGAAAATGATCTTAGTAAAGCGAATAGCAATATCTATCACATCTACAGACTTTTTAAAGACTAAGCGAGCGGCAGTGTAAGACTGCAAAACTCACCAGTTGGTAAAATCTGTAGATTTTTTAGTGCGCATATTTCTAAAATTATATTTGAGTTATTTAATTGTTACATCGTAATTATGATTTAAGTTGCAACTTTATGGAATAAAGGACATCTGACTCATGTCGTGTCTTTAATTTATTTTTTCAAATGTAGAGTAATCTGAGCTTAAGATCAAGCTTCAAAAAAAGATTGTATTATCACAATTTGGATAAATGAGAAAATGTAATAAGAATGTATTTATATCAATCTTTTAAAAATATTTAACAAATGCATAATTTAATTTTATTTATTTTTATGTAGTGAAAATAATGAAAAAAGCTATTCTTTCAAGAAAACGACTTTATGTAATGACAATCAACAAAATTCTACATTTTGCGACCTTTTATTTACAAAAATGTAACATTTGGAGGTTGACTTATTCATTGACTTTGTTGAAATAAATCGTTATTTTAATTCGTAAAAGGAGTAGAACATGGGTTGGAATAACGATTTATAAATTATTAATACAAGCTGATTAAATGCTAGTACACGGTGATTACATATGATTTAATTTATTTTTAAATGATTCCTTTTTTCATTAATTATGTCGGTCATAAATTTCTGCTTTAATACTACAAAGGTTATAACTTGCAACAGAAGTTAAATTTTAAAAGTACACATATTCAGGAAGCTCACTGGAGAAGAGGTTTTCAGATGAATGGTTTTCAGATGAATAAAGTATCTTTTATTTTTCCTGGGCAGGGTTCGCAATATGTAGGAATGAGTAAAGAACTATGGGATAATTTTAATGTGGTAAAGCGTTTATTCGAAGAAGCGGATGATACCTTAGGTGTAAAACTCTCAAAACTTTGTTTTGAGGGAGATCCCCAAGAGCTTCTTCAGACCATGAATGCCCAACCAGCCTTACTTACTGCCAGCCTTGCTGCATATTATGCTAGCAGAGAAATACTGGAACTGGAACCTCAACTGTTAGCCGGGCATAGTTTAGGAGAATATTCAGCATTGGTGTGCAGCGGTTTTTTCTCTTTTCAAGATGGACTTCAAATCGTGAGAAAACGAGGAATGCTCATGCAGCAGGCTACAGCTAACGGGGTAGGGACTATGGCTGCTGTTGCGAATGTTTCTGCTTCTATTCTGGAGAGCTTATGTCAAGAGATATCTACGGATCGTGATGTTATATCTATTGCATGTCACAATTCGGACAATCAGTACGTGCTATCGGGACATACAGAACCTATGGCTCGAATAGTGGAGCAAATCAAGCGTCTAGAACATAGTAAGGTTAACTATTTAACAGTAAGCGGGCCTTTTCACAGTACTCTGATGAAGCCTGCAGCAGATAAACTTGCCGTAGAACTAAAGAAATTCCCACTACGTAAGGGAAGATGGCCGGTTGTTTCCAATGTAACAGCCTTACCACATGATGAATTCTCGATTTATGACTTGCTGTACAAGCAAATGATAAGCCCCGTACGCTGGACAGATACGATGGATTTTTTATATCAGAACGGTATTACCGTTGCGTTAGAATTAGGTCCGAGAAAAGTACTTGGACAGCTGATGAAAGAAAGATATCCGACTATCTCCACTTTTTCTGTTAATACCAGTTCTTCTTTAAAAGAGGTGGACAAATGGCTAAGTAAGCAGCAAACTACACGCAAAGTTACACTTGAGCGTCTGGAGGAAGGTTTTGCAGCAGCGCTTATTGCACAAAATCGAAATGGGGATTACAAACAACATATGGAGGGGGTTGTTTACCCTAGTCAGCAGATTCGAAATCGGATCAATCAACTTCAAAGTCATAAAAATGACACCGTTTATAATGCGGTTAATACAGAGGTGTTAGAGCTAATTCGTACTATTCTCACTACCAAGCAAGTGCCCGATCAAGAACAACAGACGATTCTTAATATGTTCTGAATAAGATCCATCAATGATGTTGGAGATTGTAAATTTATTAACTGGAAGCTAATAAATCTTACGATATACGGGGGAATAGCATGTATACAAATAGGTTCAAAACACTGCTTGATGTTATTACAGAACGGGGAAAGTGTGATCATAAATTTATTACTTTTATTGAATCGGATCAAAATGAAACAACACTTACTTATAAAGATTTATATTGGGAAGCTCTAGCATTTCTGGGGAATCTTCAGGATGCAGGAGTTAAGCAGGGACAAGAAATTGTATTTCAAATAGAAAATAATCGCCATTTTGTAAAAGCGTTTTGGGCTTGCATTCTTGGTGGCATGATTCCGGTACCTGTCAGCATCGGTAACAATGATGAGCATAGAATGAAACTTTTTAAAATTTGGGATGTTCTTAACGATCCTTTTTTAATCATCGAGCCCAAAATATTAAAAGACCTTGAGAAATATACATTGAAAAGCAACCAAGATGACCTATTCGAAAACATTCGCCATCGTCATCAATTACTTCTTCAAGACCATGAACAACCCAAGCAATCCTTTGCAAAGATACACACCCCTCAATTGGAGGATATAGCATTTATTCAGTTTTCCTCCGGTTCCACAGGTGATCCTAAGGGAGTCATCCTTACACATCATAATCTCATTCATAACACAAGTGGAATTATAAATAGGACAGTCGTCACAGAGCAAGATTCGTTCTTGCAGTGGATGCCTCTAACCCATGATATGGGTTTAATTTACAATCATATTACCCCATTAGTTGCTGGAGTGAATCAGTATATTATGCCAACTTCGCTGTTCATTCGTCAGCCAGTACTTTGGATAAAAAAAGCTAGTGAACATCAAGTAAGCATTATTTCATCGCCAAACTTCGGATATAAGTATTTCATGCAATTTTTCAAACCTGAAAAAGTGAAGAACTGGAACCTGTCCAAGATCCGCGCCATCATCAATGGTGCCGAACCTATCTCTCCTGAATTATGTGATGCATTCCTTGATACATTAGCTCCTTTTGGATTAAAAAGAACGAGCATGCGAACATCATATGGTTTAGCAGAAGCATCGGTTGGAGTCGCTATCCCGCCCATCAATACTGAATATATAACCGTTTATGTTGATCGTAAGCACTTAAATATTGGAGAGTCCGTCTTAGAGGTAGACAAGACTTTTCATAATGCTCTGCCATTTGTTGTGGTCGGTCAGTCGTTAGATTATTGTGAAATCAGAATATGCGATGATGAGGATGCAGAAGTCGCGGATCGCGTTATTGGGCACATACAAATCAAAGGTGAAAATGTTACAAAAGGATACTATAACAACGAGGATTCGACATCCAAACTTTTGACGTTAGATGGATGGGTGAGAACTGGCGATCTGGGGTTCTTCCGTGAAGGTCAATTAGTCGTCACAGGGAGAGCAAAGGATATCATATTTGTAAATGGACAGAACGTTTACCCTCATGACATCGAGCGTATCGCTGAGGAAGTAGAAGGAGTCGAACTTAATCGTGTGGCGGCGTGTGGAGTTCGTGTAAATGGGATGGAATCAGAGGAAATTGTGGTATTTGTCGTATCCAAAAAGACGATAGAAAAATTTTCTCCAATTGCATCTCAATTAAAAAAACATTTGTATCGTCATGGAGGATGGGCGGTTCACGATATTATACCTATTAAGCAAATGCCCAAAACGACCAGTGGGAAGTTACAGAGGTATAAGCTTGCGGCTCAGTATGAAGCGGGACATTATCAGGAGACTTCGATAGTTTTAAAAGGGATCATGGAGCAAGAAAACAAAAATCAAAAATTGCCTACACTTTCGTTTGAGATCGAAAAAGTACTTCACGATATTTGCTGCGAGGTATTACTTAGGGAAGAGGTTGATACGAGAGATAGCTATTTTGATTTAGGAGCCAATTCCCTACAACTGGTTCAGATTACAGACAAAATTGAAAATCAGCTGGGGATTAAGCTTGCAGTTACCGATTTGTTTGATCACCCCTCAATAGCTCACTTGGCAGAATTTTTGGCGAGCCCTGCCGATTCTGAACAACAGCATATTCCTACAGATGATACGGATCACAACCATAGCAAGGACGTGGCTATTATTGGGCTTTCTTTGGACTTACCTGGTTCTTCATCTGTGTCACAGTATTGGGATCATATTGTTCAGGGCGATGACTGTATCGGGAACTTAAGCTCTCAACGTAAGCAAGACGCCATCGATTATTTATCAGTTGTGGATCAAAGGAAGGGAGAAGAAGAGTTTATAGAAGGCGGCTTCCTAGAAGAAATTGATAAATTTGATTATGCGTTCTTCAAGCTGAGTCCTGTGGAAGCAAGCTACATGGACCCAAATCAGAGATTATTCCTTCAGACCGCATGGCATGCACTTGAGGATGGGGGCTATGCAGGGGATCGGATTCATGGACAAAAGGTAGGAGTTTACGTCGGCTTCTCAAAAGTGGGCTACGATTATGAGCGGATGCTCTCTAAAGGAGAACCGGACAAATTTCACCAGTATATTGTTGGAAATTTGCCGTCAGTGCTGGCAAGTCGGATTTCGTACTTTCTTAATTTAAAAGGTCCAGCAGTAACAGTAGATACGGCGTGCTCCTCTTCACTTGTCGCGATTCATATGGCTTGTAAGGCGTTAGCGACGGGGGATTGCAAGATGGCGATCGCTGGAGGAATCCGAACGATGCTATTGCCAGTGAAGCTGGGACTAGATATGGAATCGCCAAATTACAGAGCTCGTACCTTTGATGCAGAGGCGGATGGAACAGGTGTGGGAGAAGGGGTTGCAGCGGTTCTGTTGAAGCCTCTCGATCAAGCATTGCAAGACGGAGATCGTATTTATGCTGTGATTAAAGGAAGTGCGGTGAATCAGGATGGTACAACGGTAGGTATTACTGCACCTAGTCCTTCCGCACAGGCAGAAGTGGTAGAGGCCGCTTGGAATGATGCGGCTATTCACCCGGAAACTCTATCATTTATCGAAGCTCATGGAACGGGAACTAAACTGGGGGACCCTATTGAGATCGCGGGATTGACACAAGCCTTTGAAAAATATACGGATAAAAAACAATTTTGTGCAATAGGTTCTGTCAAACCCAATATTGGTCACTTATTTGAAGCAGCAGGAATATCCAGTCTTATTAAAGCAGTTCTGATGCTGCAAACGAGGAAGAATCCTCCGTTGGTTCATTTTAAGAGGCCTAGTTCCCGTATTAATTTTGAATTGTCGCCGTTTTATTTAACGACAGAAGTAGCGGATTTAAGTTCAAATGATGCCCCACTTCGCTGCGGAGTAAGTTCTTTTGGTTTCAGTGGAACAAATGCTCATGTTGTTATGGAAGAGTTTATAGAAACGCGAACAGATGATGATTCTGTAAACACGCCGGATGGCATTCATCTTTTTACGGTTTCTGCAAAAAATGAGCGAAGTCTGCATCATTTGGTTGAGGGATATGTGGACTATTTACGCCAAAATCCAGCGGTTTCCTTGGAGCAGATGTGCTATACCACACATATCGGCAGAGCTCATATGGAACATAAATTAGCAGTTATTACTTCCAGTCCAGAGGATTTATTACACAAGTTGGAGCGATGGACTTCCGGGAACAAACGAGAGAATACACCTGATATGTATATAGGTTCTCATAAACAGAGCGTTGATCATAAACGGGAAAAAGATGATACGGTAGGTCGATTGATTACAGCCATTAGAGCAAGTGCACATACAGATGTTCACGCTCTACGCCAATTGGGTGAACTGTACGTCAAAGGTATGGCTATTCCGTGGCAAGCGCTTTATGCGGATGATATCAAAATAATCCAGTCGCTGCCTTTGTACCCTTTTGAACGAAATCGTTGCTGGTTTACTCCAAAAGTAGTGCAGATAAGTAACGTAGGCAGGGAGGAGAAAAGTATGGAGTCCGCGTATCCAAAAGAACTGCAAGCTACAGATCAGCTAGACTACACAGCGAAGATTTCCAAAGTATTAAAAGATGTAATCAGTAAAGTTTCCGGTTTTACGGTGGAACAACTGGATGAACAGATGCATTTTCTCGAAATGGGCTTGGATTCAATTATGCTAGTTCAAGTTCAAAAAGAAATTAGAGAACAATTTAATGTGGATGTTCCCATGAACCACTTCTTTGAAAGTGTTACAAACCTGGATCGTCTAACAACGTTTATTTCAGATTTGACATATACCACCCAATCGGTAGCGGCTGCTGATGCTCTAAGTACGGTCGATGATCGGACAGAAGTCAATCCAGAAAATACGGTTGCTGCAAAGTCTTCGTCCGAGTTTGGTGGCCTGGAAAAGTTACTCTCTCAACAAATTGAATTACTGAACAACCAACAGCTTGGACTTACTCAAGTGTTGACCAAACAACTAGAGATGCTTAGTGGCGGTCAAGGGGGAACTATTCAGGCTGCACCGTTAACAACAAACAAAGACACAGTCAGTGTTCAGCCTACAACTCTGCATGCTGTGGCAACTGACGTGCCTATCACTTCTACAATTAAAGTGAATACAACTACTGAATCCAAACCCTTTGTACCCTATCAACCTCTACTGATCGGTGAGGAAAGTGGATACAGTGGGCGGCAAAATGATTTCTTACAGCGTTTTATTAAACGATATACTCAACGAACCCGCGGGTCCAAGAAATACACACAGGATAGTCGATTGGTTCATGCTAATAATCGTCATGTGTCTGGGTTCCGGTCCTATTGGAAAGAAATCGTATATCCTATCATTTCAGAGAGCGCTTCGGGTTCAAGGATATGGGATGTAGATGGGAATGAGTACATTGATCTAACTATGGGCTTCGGGGTTCATTTACTGGGTCATAACCCAGCTTGGCTAACCGATACTTTGCGGAGCAATGTGCACGACCGTACGCCTTCGATCGGCCCTATGTCAAATACAGCAGGTGAGGTTGCTGCCTTGATTAGCGAGCTGACAGGTGTGGAGCGGGTTGCCTTTTATAATTCGGGGTCAGAAGCTGTTATGGTTGCTTTACGTTTGGCTAGAGCGGCTACAGGACGCTCCAAAATAGTGCTGTTTGCTGGTTCTTACCATGGAACGTTCGATGGTGTACTGGCTGTGTCCGATCCGAACTCAAGCAGAGGAGAGGCGTTACCCATGGCACCGGGAATTCCTTCGAGCATGATGGAGGATGTTATTGTACTCCCTTATAATCACCCGGATTCTATAAAAGCTATCAAACATTATGCACATGAACTTGCTGCCGTATTGGTTGAGCCTGTACAGAGTCGCAGACCGGATTTGCAACCAAAGGAGTTCTTGAAGCAAATTCGCGAGATCACAGCAAATTCGGGAACGGCACTTATTTTTGATGAAGTAATTACAGGATTTAGAATTCATCCAGGAGGTGCTCAGGCCTGGTTTGGAATTAAAGCTGATCTAGTTACTTACGGAAAAGTGGCGGGTGGAGGTATGCCTGTTGGCATTGTCGCCGGAAGCTCAGAGTTTATGGACACTGTAGATGGAGGTGTGTGGTCGTTCGGAGACGACTCCTATCCGGAAAATACGAATATTAAAACATTCGTAGGCGGTACTTTCTGCACACATCCGCTGACCATGCACACGGCTCTAGCGACTTTGAAATATTTGAAGTCTGAAGGGCCGAATCTTCAGGAACAACTGAACCGAAGAACCAACGAATGGGTAGCAGAGCTGAATACTTATTTTAAACAAAATAGTGTACCTATCCACATGGTGAACTATGGCTCACTATTCCGGTTTGTTTCGTTTGGCGACATTGAGCTCTTTTTCCATCTGCTGATTGACAAGGGAATTTACATTTGGGAAGGTCGCAATTGCTTTTTATCGACTGCTCATACAGATGGGGACCTTCAAAAAATTACACAGGCTGTAAAGGAAAGCGTGGAGGAATTGAGAAAAGGGGGATTCTTACCTGACAATACGCCATCACCGGATGGAAATGGAAACCGAAAAAATAATGTGGTTCCCATCGAATCCTCATCGTTCCCTTTAACAAAGGAGCAGCAGCAAATTTGGTTTGCTACGCAATCCAGAAGTGATTCATCCACTGCATTCAATGAAATAGCAGCCTTGCGGATGCAGGGTCAACTGCAGCTTGATACTGTAAAACGTTCAGTTCAAGCAATTGTGAACCGGCATGATTCGCTACGGACGGTTATTGACCTCGATGGCGAAGAACAGCATGTTCTTGACAACGTGAATGTGGTCATCTCACTGAGTGATTTCTCAGGATCTCCTCCATCAGAGCACGAAGAAAAGGTCAAGCAATGGTTTGAGGAAGAGGGGAAAAGGGCGTTTGATTTGACGTCCAAAGATCCGCTGTTCCGAACTCACATTTTACGTTTACAACCGGAAGAACATATTGTGGTGTTCACATTTCATCACATTGTTGCTGATGGTTGGTCGATGGCAGTATTTATCCGTGAATGGGAGCAAGCCTACACTTCTTTCTGCAAAGGTGAAAATATAGTCACGTTGCCTGTACCGCCAAAATTCAGAGAATTTCAAGCTTGGCAGCAGTTGGAGCTAGAACATGCAGGAGTGAGTGAGGCAGTTTCTTACTGGGCACGGACATTGGATTCCGTCCCTGTCGCCATGGACATTCCGTCTGAGGACGGTGGCATGAAGAAAGCATCGTATAGAGGAAGAAGAATAAATATTCGGGCAGACAGTACGCTGGCGAGAAAGTTGAAAAAGCTTAGCATTAAAGCGGGTAACAGCTTGTTTGTTACACTGCTGAGTGCATATAAGGTGTTTCTGCACCGCTTAACTGGAAACACAACGATAGTAGTAGGTATTCCTACCTCTGGACAGTCTAGAATGGAACAAATTAATTTGATCGGTAACTGTGTTAACATGCTGCCGATTGTGAGCCATATTACCAGTAAAGATTCTTTATTTAAGTATATGGCACAAGTTAAGCAAGTCATGCAGGAGGTCGAACCGCTTCAAAGCTACTCTTTTGCTGATCTGATTGAGCGTATTGAGAACATACGGATACCTGAGATGAATGTCATCTTCAATATGGATCGACCAATGCAGAATTTTCATTTTCATGGACTGGACGTCGAATTGATACCGACGCCGATCCTGTACTCCAAATATGACATGTTTCTCAATGTGATGGAGGTCGAGGGAGAGCTTTGGTTTGATTTTGATATTAAAGCCAGCTTGGCCGCACCGGAAACAATGCAGATTTGGGCAGAGTATTTTTTACACATCCTGAATACGATTGCTGATGGGCAGGAACGGGATTTTGTAGATATCTCCCTCTTAAATCAGGATGAACTGAAATATGGGGTTAAAAACTACAGGGACTATGTGGAACTCGAATCCAGCGGCATCACGGACAACGATTCACCAAGAGCCATCTATTTACTGGATCATTATCTGCAACCTGCGCCTGTGGGGACGATCGGGGAACTGCATGTAGTACAGGAAAACGAATCTCCTTCCGAAAATTCAGTGTATTTACCGACAGGAATCCTGGCTTTGCGAACCGCCAACGGTGAATTGCGACTGTTAGGACCTGTTCAGAAGCGAGCCTATATAAAAGGACATGCCATATATACTGAACAGCTTGAACGATTTATTACCGCTATTCCACAAATTAGCGAGTGCCAAGTGATAGTTCAGAGTACAGAGGACAGAGCAGACACCCATTTGGTTGCATATGTTACGAGTCTTAATGATGGAATAGAGGAAATCCTACGCAAGCAATTGCGAAATCATTTGCAAGACCAATGGGTACCTCAACAGATCATTCAGCTTGAAAACATGCCCTTAAATTCGCAGGGATATGTAGATTTGTCGCAACTTTCTACTATGAAACAAGCTGTTAGCAAAGAACCTGTTGAGGCAGTTAGTAGCACGGAGAGAAAAGTAGGGGAAATTTGGGGAACGGTGCTGGGATTGAATCGTGTTAGATCTGATGACAATTTCTTTGATCTAGGAGGAGATTCGTTGAAGGCGACTCTCTTGCTTGCCCGAGTTCATCAAGAGTTTGGCAAACGAATCCCCTTGAATGTACTTTTTCATTCACCGACAGTTTCGGCCTTGACCAAGGTGATCGAAGGAGCCAAACAAGGTACAGCCGTTTCTATTAAAAAGCTCGAAGAATGTACGCATTATGCAGTATCCGATGCCCAAAGACGTATGTTTGTCTTGCAGGATATGGGGATAGGTACAGCTTACAATATTACGGGCCAGGTGCGTATTGATGGGGATCTAGACATCCCCCGTCTTCAGAAGGCTTGCCTGGATTTGATTCGGCGTCATGAATCATTTCGTACTTCTTTTAATATCGTGGATGGCGAAATTGTACAAGTCATTCATGATGAGCCGGCTTTTGAAATCAAAGTCACAGAAATATTGGAGAAAGATGCAGACGAGATGAGTCGATTGTTTGTCCGTCCGTTTGATCTGCGCCAATGGCCACTTTTCAGAGCAGAATTGTTCCGCTTTGAAGCTAATAAACATATGTTGGTCATGGATATGCATCACAGTATTGCAGATGGGCTTTCGTTATCCATTTTCCTTAATGAACTCGTACAGCTGTATCGGAGTGAAATGTTAGCTCCGATCCAAATTCAATATAAAGATTTTGTTGCATGGCAAAAAGAACAATATACCAGCAACCGTTTGTTTGAACAGGAACATTATTGGAAAAATGTTTTGAACGGAGAATTACCTGTACTGGCAATGCCTACGGACTTCCCTAGACCATTACATCAAAGCTACGAAGGGGCTGTATTGTCGTATAACATCACTTCAGCAATGACAGAGGAATTAAAGAAACTTGCCAAAAATACGGGGACTACGGCCTTTATGATCCTGCTTGCGGCTTACAATATACTGCTCGCAAAGTATACGGGTCAGGAAGATATTATTGTAGGAACAGCGGTGGCAGGACGCCAGCATCCGGACACGGAAACGATGATAGGAATGTTTGTTAACACGTTAGCTTTGCGGAACCGTCCGTCTCCTCAGCGGAGTTTTCATTCGTTTTTGCAAGAGGTCAAGGAAACGACTCTGCGAGCTATGGATTATCAAGACTATCCTTTTGAAGCATTGATTGAGAGACTGGATATCCGCCGTGACCAAGGACGCAATCCTTTGTTTGATACGATGTTTGTCATGCAGAATTTTGAAATGAGTCCTCTTGAAGCCAATGGAGTAAAATTTCATCCAAGTGAATTCAATCCAGGGATTTCCCAGTTCGATTTGGTACTAAGTGCTGACGAATGGCAGGAGGGTCTAGCCTTACGCTTCAATTATTGTACCCAATTGTTCCGATCAGAAACGATTGATCGCCTTGCTAGCCTCTATATACAAATATTACGCTCCATTTTAGAACAACCTTGGAGCGAGATTGGGAAGTTGGAATGGTTACCTGAGGAAGAGAAGTTGCAGCTAATACACGGCTTTAACACTTTTGATCTGTCCTCTTCATCTATAGTGGAGAAACAAGAAACGTTGCACTTGCAATTCGAAGAGCAAGCTCTCAAAAGTCCGGATCATGTAGCTGTAGTTCATCAGGGACATGTGATTACTTATAAAGAGCTGAACGAGAAATCAAATCAGCTGGCGAGGGCATTAATGAAGCGGGGAGTAGGGGCAGAAACTGTAGTCGGCTTAATGGCGGGCCGTTCATTAGATTTGGCCGTTGGTATGTTGGCTATTTTAAAAGCCGGTGGCGCCTATCTTCCAATCGACAGTTCTTATCCAGAAGAACGAATTCACTTTATGCTTGAGGATAGCGGGGCTGCTCTCCTGTTGTTGAATGACTCATCTAATTACAATGCTACTACTTATGAAGGTTTAGTCCTAAATATGGACGATGATGAGTGGTATAAAACAGAAAGCAAGTTGTCTTCAAAGTGGGAATCGGATTCAAGTCATTTGGCATATGTGATCTATACATCGGGCTCGACGGGTACTCCTAAAGGAGTTTGTATTGAGCATCGAGCGATATTAAATACGTTATCTTGGAGAATAAATGAATATGCACTAGAAGCAGCAGACCGTATCCTGCCAATGCTGTCTAGCTCATTTGATGCTTTTGTGGGTGCCTTTTTTACTCCGCTGCTGTCTGGAAGTACGGTAGTGCTGCCTACGAATGAGGAACTGAGTGAATTATCGGCTCTGAAGACCTTAATTTTATCAAATCATATTACACATCTCGTGTGCACTCCTTCTATGTACATGTCTATTATAGAGGGTCTGACTCCAGATGAAGCCAAGTCTCTCAAGGTTGTAACGTTAGGCGGTGAGAAAGCAACGAAACGGTTGATAGAAGCCAGCCAAGCCAAACATCCTGGCATTCAATTGTTCAATGAGTATGGTCCAACAGAAAATAGTGTAGTTACAACGATGTTACGAGATATGAGGCCTGAAGAAGTGGGGTGTATTGGAAAGCCGATTCCTAATACGGGCGTTCTCATTCTGGATCAATACTTGCAGTTGCGGCCAATAGGGCTTTCAGGAGAATTATGCGTTTGGGGTAAAGGAATTGCGCGAGAATATCGTAATCGTCCTGAGCTTACGGCGCAGAAATTTATCCCACACCCTTATTTGGACAATATGAAGCTCTACAGAACAGGAGATTTAGCGAGATGGTTACCTGACGGAACGCTAGAGTATCTTGGCCGCGCAGATCAACAAGTTAAAATCAGGGGCTACCGGATTGAGCCAGGTGAAATTGAAAGCACATTGTTGGCTCATAGAGCGGTAAAAGAGGCAGCAGTAGTGATTAAAGGAACAGATGACAATCCGTATTTATGCGCTTATGCCGTTTTGCGGGAATCGGTTACAGTAGATGTTTTGAAAGACTATCTGTCGTCAAGCCTGCCTCATTATATGGTACCAGCCCATGTATTCTTGTTGGATGCGATGCCGCTGACAGCAAACGGCAAAGTTAGTAAAAGTGCATTACCTGAACCAGGGGAGCATTCTAGCAAAGAATTACAGCACGTTGGGCCCAATAATGAAACGGAGCAGCTATTGATCGAAATGTGGCAGGATCTGCTGGAGATTTCTCCGATTGGTATACACGATCATTTTTTTGAAATAGGTGGGCACTCGATGAAAGCGACCCTGTTGACTGCGAAAATCAACGAGGTCTTTCATATCGAAATTTCAACTCAAGATATATTTGGGGCACCAACAATCGAAGCGCTCTCCAAGAAGATTCTTGCTGCCAAACCCACAGATTACCAACGAATTGAGGCAGTGACTGAGGGAGCTTATTATGAGGTTTCTCCAGCACAATCCAGATTGTTGGCCGTGCTACCGCTAGATGAGACGGGTGTGGCTTACAACATGTCGGCAGCATTGATGATCGAAGGTCATGTAGATCGAAGAAGAGTGGAGCGTACCTTTGAACAATTATTAGCCCGGCATGAAGCATTTCGGACCTCGTTCGGATACGTGGATGATAGAGCGGTGCAATTTGTACAACCAGAGGTAAGCTTTGAACTTGGCTTTGCCCGGGCTGCTGGTGATATTACGCCAAAGGGCATAGATACATTGATCCATAATTTCATCCGTCCTTTTGATGTTGGTAAAGCCCCACTATTTCGGGCAGAGCTTCTTCAAATGAATCGTGATAAATTTATGCTTCTTATTGATATGCACCATTTGATAGCTGACGGTACTTCTATCGACACTATTATTAACGAATGGAACAAGCTGTACAAGGGAGAAGAACTTCCCGCTTTACCGCTTCAATACAAAGATTACTCTGCTTGGCTCAGATCGAATACAGAAATTCATGCAAAGCAAGAACAGTATTGGCTTGATCAATATAAAGGAGAACTTCCCGTACTAGATCTTCCTACAGACTATCAGCGGCCACAATTGCAGAGTTTTGTTGGAGATATGGTGAAAGTCGAACTGTCCGAAAAGCTTATAGAACAGTTGAATCTCACGTGTATTCAAACAGATAGCACACTCTTTATGCTTCTATTTGCTGCCTATAATGTGCTGCTGGGGAAATATGCGGGACAGGAAGATATCGTAATCGGCATTCCAACATCTGGACGAATGCATGCAGATACCAATGGGATCGTAGGGTTATTCGTCAATACCCTGGCTATTCGAAACCATCCGGCTAGTCATAAGAGCTTCAAAACCTTTTTGAACGAAGTAAAAGAAAACACGCTGCAAGCTCTGCAAAATCAATCGTATTCATTTGCCGAACTGGTTGATAAGCTGTCCATCAAGAGAGACCTGAGTCGAAATCCGTTGTTTGACACGATGTTCTCCTTTATGAATACGGATGCACAGCAGTGGCAAGCCGATAACCTTAATTTTGAGCTATATCCGTTCAAAACGGGTATTTCCAAATTCGATCTTGTACTGAATGCCGAACAAAAGGCTGGGAGAGTTCATCTGGAATTTGAGTACAGTACAAAACTGTATAAAAAAGAAACAATTGAGCTTCTCGTCGAGCATTACCTGAATGTATTGGAGGAAGTAGTCCAAAACGCTGATATGGCATTGACTGATATTAATCTTCTAAGCGCAACAGAAGCGGCTGCTATGGAGGAACGGTATAACAGCACTCATACAGCTTATCCACAGCCAAGACCCATACATCATTATATTGAGGAGCAGGCTGATAGAAGACCGGATGCTAAAGCTGTTATCTATCAAGATCAGGTGCTGACCTACAAGGAGTTAAATGATCAGGCGAACGCGATAGCAAGCAATTTGTTGGCTAGAGGAATTGGACTTGGAAGTTATGTGCCTATACTCATGGAACGGAGCTTGGAACTGGTAGTATCCATACTGGCTGTTATGAAAACAGGTGCTGCTTTTTCGCCTCTTGATACAGAGTGGCCTATTGACCGCTTACAGAGCGCCCTGGAGGATTTGGGAAGTTCTACCCTATTGGTCAATCCAAGTACACCTATCAGTTCAGAAATAAAGGCTGAAGAGTATCTAGTTATAGACTGCTCTGTAGTCGAAAAGAGGAGTAACGCTATCAGTAACCCGGCAGTAGATGTAGATATGGAATCACCAATCTATGTAATCTTTACTTCGGGTTCAACTGGCAAACCAAAAGGGGTTATTGCTGCCCATAAAGGAATCACCAATCGTTTTCTATGGATGAACGACTATTTTGGAACATCGGCTGCACAAAGTGTTCTCCAGACGACTCATCATGTATACGACAGCGCGGTATGGCAATTGTTTTGGCCATTAATGAACGGCGGAACGACCGTGTTGCCGGAAACAGGCATGACCGTGGATGCTACGTACATGACGAATATCATTGAACAGGAGCGTATTTCTTTTACAGACTTCGTTCCATCCGTATTTAATGCTATTGTCAACCAGTTGGACCAAAATTCAACTCGAACCAAGCAATTGGATTCTCTTCAACAAGTTATTCTTGGTGGTGAAGAAATTACGCCATCGACGGTTCATACGTTTTTAACCATTTTTCCTCATGTTCAAATCACGAACCTGTATGGTCCAACGGAGGCAAGTATAGGCTGTGTTGCTTATCGAGTGACAGGAGATGAAGACAGAATTCCTATCGGAAAGCCAATTGCCAATACCAAGATTTTTATATTGGACCCTGGACTAAAAAGGGTTCCCGTAGGAATCGCAGGAGAAATGTATATTGCAGGTACACCACTTGGGATTGGATATTTGAATGATCCGACTAAAACGAAGGCTAGCTTTATAGATAATCCTTATTCAATGCCTGGCTATGAAAAGCTCTATAAAACAGGAGATTTAGCTAAATACTTGCCTGACGGTAACATTGCTTTCCTGGGTAGATCCGATTTTCAGGTCAAAATTCGCGGCTATAGGATTGAGCTTAGTGAAATTGAATATCATCTTTTAGGCATAGCTGATATTCAGGAAACTGTCGTAATGGTCAAAGAGAATAAGGGAAGTTCTTATTTATGCGCGTATGTGGTTTCAGCTAATCGATTAGATACGGATCATATCAAAATGCAGTTGGCTAAGGAGCTTCCTGATTACATGATACCTTCGGTGTATGTTCCGCTTGACGTGATCCCCATTACACCTGGCGGAAAGATTAACCGTAAAGCATTACCTGAACCTGACTGGAGCGGTGCCTTAGAAGTGGAGTATGTGGAACCAACAGGTGAGACTGAAGTATTGCTGGCCCAAATATGGGAGGAAGTGCTTGCCGTAACAGGCGTGAGTGCAACTCACAACTTCTTTGATTTGGGCGGAGACTCTATTAAGGGTCTGCAAATCGTCTCGCGTTTGAACACACATGGCTACAAGCTAAGCATTAAAGAATTATTTTTGTACCCTCAGATTAGACAATTGAGCCCATTCGTTAAGGTGATCCGTCGGAAGATTAGTCAGGCAGCTATTGAGGGAGAGCTGCCTTTAACGCCAATACAGCAGCGATTCTTCCATCTACAGAAGAAAAGTCCTCAGCATTTTAATCAGTCCGTCATGCTATTTTCTGAAGACGGTTTTGATGAGCAAGGGATTGTGGCTGCATTTGACTGCATCATTAAACAGCATGATGCCTTAAGAATGACATTCTGTCAGAGAGAAGATCGCATCGTTCAATACAATGAAGGGCTAAACAATCAACCACTATCCTTGACGATAAAATCACTGCCTGAAGGTCTACCAGCAGAAGCATGGATTGAGCAAGAAGCAACGGCTATTCAAAGTAGTTTCGATCTCACAACCGGCCCTTTAATGAAGCTGGGATTATTCCGGACTGCTGAGGGAGATCACCTGCTCATTGCGGTTCATCACCTGGTAGTTGATGGGGTTTCGTGGAGAATTATTTTACAAGATTTTACGTCCCTTTATCAGCAATATCAGCAGGGAGCAGCACTACTCTTGCCAGACAAAACAGATTCGTACCGCTCTTGGGCACAAGAAATAAGCCAATATGCAACAAGCGAGGAGCTGGCACAAGAACTGGAATACTGGACACAGCTGGAGCAAACCGAGTCTGGAACGTTACCTAAAGATAACTCCTATGAAACCAATATGTTGCGTGATAGCGAAAATGTAAGTGTCTCACTTGATAATGAGAACACTAGTAAATTATTAAGACAGGTGCACCAGGCCTACAATACTGAAATTAATGACATTTTGCTCACTGCTCTTGGATTAAGTATCAAAGAATGGACTCAGCAGTCTCGTGTGTTGATCTATCTTGAAGGGCATGGGCGAGAAGAAGTGTTTCAGGAAATGAACATTTCCAGAACCGTTGGTTGGTTCACAACAATGTATCCATTTTTACTGGATGTGGACAATGCGCATGATCTTTCATATCAGATTAAGAACATCAAAGATAGTCTTAGAAGGATACCGAACAAGGGCTTTGGGTATGGGGTATTAAACTATGCTCAAGTGAATGAGTCTGGTGTGACTGCATTTCAAGCCGCTCCTGAAATTGCCTTTAATTATATGGGGCGTTTTGATACGGAACTAGATACAGATGTATTTACACTTTCTAAATTTTCCTCAGGAGAAGAGGCTAGTCCCTTTACGGAAAGATCCGTAGCGTTAGATATCAACTGCATTATTAATGAGAATGAACAGTTAATTATTACATGCAACTATAACAAGCAAGAATACCAGCAACAAACCATTGAACGAATATTGTTTTTATTCCAAAAACATTTGACGAATCTAATTGACCATTGCTGCAGCAAACAAGTAACGGAACAAAGTCCAACTGATTTTCTCTATGACAAATTGTCAATCGATGAGTTTCAGAACCTGTCCCAACTTTTAAGTAACAAACTAAACTTGTAGCAAAGTGGTGAGCCGTATGAGAAACGCACTCATTCAAAACATTTATCCATTGACACCCATGCAGGAGGGGCTTCTATATCACTCCATTTTAGACGAGCACTCAGAAGCATATTTTGATCAAACGGTCATTACCTTAAATGAACGGTTGAATGCAGAGACGCTGAATGAAAGCTTCCAAACCCTAATTGACCGTTATGATGTGTTACGGACTGTGTTTGTTTATAAAGAAACAGACCAACCGTTACAAGTCGTGCTAGCTAATAAAGAGGCAACGATTGATTATAGAGACATTACGGAATTAAATGAAGCAGAACAACGTTTATATGTTGATAATTTTACGATTAATGATCGGAAAATGCGTTTTGATCTGGAAAAGGATCTCCTTATTCGGATAAGTGTTCTTGCATTAAGTGATACAAGCTGCAAAATGGTTCTAAGCTTTCATCACATCATTATGGATGGCTGGTGTATTGGTACAATTGCGAAGGATCTGTTCCAAATTTACAGGGCTTATTCCCTCGGGAAGAAGCCAGAATTGGACGCAGTATTTCCATATAGCCGGTATATCAGTTGGTTAGGGCAGCAAAATAAGAAGACAGCTCTTGCTTATTGGGAACAACAATTATCAGGTGTGGAAGAGCAAAGTGGCTTACCTCTTAGCAGCAAGTCAACTGAGGATGGAAGCTACAAGCTGAACAACCATATTTTCACCTTGGACGGGCAGTTAACCCGTGGTTTGGAAATGATAGCACAACAAAATCAGGTAACCTTAAGTTCTGTATTTCATGGGATATGGGGTCTGTTGCTGCAAAGATACAATAACACCAAAGATGTGGTATTTGGTTCCGTTGTTTCCGGCCGTCCAGCTGAGCTGGAAGGGTCGGAGAAAATGGTTGGCTTATTTATTAATACGATTCCTGTACGTATTTGTCATAAAGAAGCACAAACATTTTCCCAGATAATCAAGCAATTTCAGCAGAATATGATGGAATCGGGGAAGTACCATTTTCTATCCTTGGCTGATATTCAGATGCTAACCCCACTGGGCAAGAGCTTAATCCACCATATCATAGCATTCGAGAACTACCCAATTACTGAAGAGCTTGCTGGTGGTGCAGGAGAACAGCTTGTTTCAATTGTGGAAACCGAGGGCTTTGAGCAAACGAATTATGATTTTAATATTGGAGTCATTCCTGGTAAAGAATTGAAAGTTAAGTTTGGCTATAACAGTATTGCTTATCAAGCTTCAGATATTGAAAGAATTGAACTGCACCTAAAACAAATAGCTGAACAGGTAGTTTCTAATCCGCATATGAATGTGGATGATATTGATTTGCTTTCTGGCGAGGAAAAATACAGAATCCTGCGAGATTTTAATGATACAGATGCCTTATATCCTCAAAGTCAAACGATTCAACAGCTATTCGAAGAGCAGGTGGCACTGACGCCGAATCGTTTGGCAGCAGCATTCGCTGATGGGCGGTTAACTTATCTGGAATTGAACGAACGGGCTAATCGATTGGCTCGCGTCTTGAGGATGAAAGGGGTGCAAACTGGCCAGATTGTTGGGATTGCAGCCTATCGCTCACCGGAGATGCTAGTCGGGATCATGGCTATTCTTAAGGCAGGGGGGGCTTACTTGCCAATCAATCCAGAGGATCCTCTGGAACGAATTCAATATATAGCGGGTAACAGCGGAGCTTCCATCCTGCTGGTGCAACAGGAAATCCAAACTACATTGAAGGATATTTCAGCGAATATCAGCGTGCTTGCGATCGGAGCAGACTGGCCAACTGAAAAAACTAATCTTGAACCTTACAGTGGGCCGGAAGATTTAGCTTACGTAATTTATACATCCGGTTCTACAGGTAAGCCTAAAGGAGTTATGATTCGTCACACCTCTATAGTGAATCGACTTCATTGGATGCAAAAAAAGTATCCGATTGGTGTGGACGATATCATTTTACAGAAAACGCCTTACACCTTTGATGTTTCTGTATGGGAACTATTTTGGTGGGCTATAGCCGGAGCTTCAGTCTACTTTCTTCCGCCTGATGGGGAGAAGGATCCCAAGCTACTGGTGGACACGGTGGCAGAACAGAAAATTACAACCCTTCATTTTGTGCCTTCCATGTTGTCTGTTTTTTTGGAGTATGTTGAGCAGCACCAAGCAGAGGGGAAACTCAGCAGTATTAAACGAGTTTTCGCTAGCGGGGAGGCACTAACAGTAAAGCAAGCCAGACGGTTTAATACTTTGCTTCGAAAGCCGAATGGCACAACTCTGCATAATTTATACGGACCAACGGAGGCAACAGTGGATGCAACATGGTTTGATTGCCCGGATGGAGATGATTTGCAGAGTATTCCAATTGGTAAGCCTATTGACAATACCCGGTTGTACATTTTGGATCAGGAGGGGAGATTGCTTCCTGTTGGTATTCCGGGCGAACTTTATATTGCTGGTACAGGAGTAGCCCTAGGCTACATTAATCAACCCGATCTAACGGACGAAAGATTCACGGATAGTCCCTTCGTTTTCGGAGAGCGTATGTATAAGACAGGGGACTTGGCGAAGTGGCTCCCCGACGGCAATGTGGAGTATCTCGGAAGAACAGACCACCAGGTGAAAATCCGTGGATATCGTATTGAGACTGGAGAAATCGAGAAGGTCCTGCTCTCTCATCATGACATCAGAGAAGCCGTTGTTCTATCTAGAAAAGACCAAGAGGACGAAACGTATTTATGCGCTTATATTGTTTCGGACCATGAACTCTTAACACAGGAAATACGATCCTATTTGAAAGCGTCTCTGCCCTTGTATATGGTACCTGCTCATCTGATACAGATGGCTACGATACCTCTTACGCCTAATGGAAAGGTGAACCGAGGAGCGCTTCCTGAGCCCCGTCATGTGATTCGGGAGCAGGGGTTTGTAGCTCCTCGAACAGATACAGAAACTCGTCTAGTACGTTTGTGGGAGGATATTCTGCATGTGAGCCCCATAGGTGTACACAGCCATTTTTTTGAACTGGGTGGACATTCGCTGAAGGCTACAATACTGATTGGGAAAATTATTCGAGAATTCCAGGTCGAGTTGCCTATGCGTGAAATATTTGAGTACCCAACTGTGGAAAGCATGAGCAAACTCATTGAACGTACAATCGGGAGAGGGGCAGGTACATTTACCGAAATTGCTCTACTTTCTGATCAAACCTATTATCCAGTTTCCTCCTCGCAAAGACGTCAGATGATATTGCATCAACTTGAAGGAGCGGAACTGGTTTACAATATGCCTTCTGTCATGCTCGTTCAAGGACATCTGGATCAGGAACGGTTGAAAATGGCTTTCAACACTCTGATTCACAGGCATGAAGCATTGCGCACTTCTTTCTCATGGATCAACGGAGAGCCGGTTCAAAGCGTACATGACGAAGTAGAATTTGAGTTGAAAATTCATAGTCTGACCAGCAAAGAGGATTCAGAGGAACAGCATATAGAAACGGTGCTAAGTGAATTCGTCCAACCGTTTGACCTGAGCCGTGCCCCTTTATTAAGAGGCGAGCTGATCCCGTTGACAGAGAACAAAAATATGCTGCTGGTTGATTTACACCATATTATTTCGGACGGCGTTTCTATGTCTATTATTATGGATGAATTTGTAAAATCATATGATGGACAGGCGCTTCCGCCTCTATCCGTTCAGTACAAAGATTATGCTAACTGGCATAATGAGCAAATAAATCATGGATTTATTAAAGAGCAGGAATCCTACTGGCTGGATCTCTTTAAACATGAGCCGCCGGTACTGGAGCTACCAACAGATTTCCCAAGACCGTCTATTCAAAGCTATGAAGGTAACACGGTATCCCGAATCCTGGGCGATGATATAACAGAGCCACTTCACAAACTTGCAGCTGAAACTCAAAGTACATTGTTCATGATTTTACTGGCTGTATATAACGTTGTTTTGTCCAAGCATGCACGACAAGACGACATTGTCATCGGTACACCGGTTGCTGGGAGAAGACATCCAGATACAGAAAAGATCGTCGGCATGTTTGTTAATACGTTGGCACTACGTACTAGCCCTTCAGCGGAGAAGAGTCTTTCAGCTTTTCTGGACGAAGTTAAGGAAACGGTTTTATCTGCTTTTGAGCATCAGGAATATCCCTTTGAACAATTGGTCGAAAAGCTTGCGCTGCGGAGAGATGTGAGCCGAAGCCCGATCTTCGACACCATGTTTGTCATGCAAAATACAAAAGGACAGCCGCTACAATCTAGTGGGTTGGAATTCAAACCGTTTCCGTTCAATCCAGGTGTATCCCGATTTGATTTAACCTTGAGTGCGGAAGAAACAGGTAGCTACCTTCATTTAAATTTGGAGTATAACAGTGCTTTGTTCCAAAAGGACACTGTTGAACGCTTCTTGGATCATATGGTGGTGGTGCTAAGGTCGTTTGTAGCTAATAGCACACAAACCATAGGTGATACCGATTTGTTAACAGCGGTAGAAAAAGAATTGATTTTGAAGAAATTCAACGGGACGGCTGCGCCTTATCCAAGGGAGAAGACGATTCATCAATTGTTTGAGGAGCAGGTGGAGCGAACACCGGAACATCCGGCAGCCCTATACAAAGATCGGCAATTGACGTACCGGGAGCTGAATGCCCAAGCGAATCGGGTGGCTCACGTCCTACGGAAGAAAGGGATCGGGCCCGACCAGATGGTGGGCATCGCAGTTCATCGATCGCTGGAGATGATCGTCGGCCTGCTGGGGATTTTGAAGGCAGGCGGGGCGTATCTGCCGCTACATCCAGAGGACCCGGAAGAACGGCTGGGATTCATGCTGGAGGATAGCGGGGCATCTATCCTGCTGACCCAGCGGGATCAGTTGGACCGCCTTCATCCGCATGGAGCCAATCGCGAGCTGATCGCTATCGAAGATCTGCTGATGGAGGGGATGGAGCTTACAGGAGAAGAGTGCGAGAAGAACCCGGAACCCGTTAACTGCTCAACCGATTTGGTGTACGTGATTTATACGTCAGGCTCCACCGGCAAGCCGAAGGGGGTCATGATTGAGCACGCATCGCTGATCAACCGTCTGCACTGGATGGAAAAACGAATTCCGTTTGGAGCAGAGGATGTGATCCTGCAAAAAACGCCATACACCTTTGACGTATCGTTGTGGGAGCTGTTTTCATGGGCGATTCAGGGATCGACAGTATGCTTTTTGGAGCCGGGAGGCGAGAAAGACCCGGCAACGATAGCTGAAACGGTGGAAGCCAACGGGGTAACAGCGATCCATTTTGTGCCATCCATGCTGGGAGCATTCCTAGAGTATATCGAGCATAGCGGAGCCGCCGGAAAAATGCGTAGTGTCCGGCGAGTATTTGCCAGCGGGGAAGCGCTGATGACAGAACATGTCCGCCGATTTAACCGTTTGCTGGGAGCCGAAGGAGCCACGCTACACAACCTGTATGGACCGACAGAGGCAACGGTAGAGGTGGCGTATTACGACTGTCCTGCCGAGCAGGAACCAGAGAGCATTCCGATCGGGAAGCCGATTGATAACGTAAAATTGTATATTTTGGACCATAAAGACCGATTGCAGCCGATAGGCGTACCGGGCGAGCTGCACATTGGAGGGGACTGCGTAGCCCGAGGATATGTGAATCGGAAAGAACTGACGGAGGAGAAGTTCGTAGCGGACCCCTATGCGGCGGGGGGACGGATGTACCGAACGGGAGACTTGGCGAGATGGCTGCCGGATGGAAACATTGAATATATGGGTCGGATCGACCATCAGGTGAAAATTCGGGGCTACCGGATCGAACTGGGTGAGATTGAAGCGGCAATATTGGCCTACGAAGGGGTACAGACGGCAGTAGTGCTTGCTCGTGATGACCGTTCTGGGGGAAGTTATTTATGCGCCTATGTTGAACATGCCCAGGAATTCAATGTACAAGCATTAAAGGCTCGTATTAAAGAAGTCCTTCCCGAGTATATGGTGCCTGCTTATATCGTATCTATGGAAGCTATGCCTTATCTATCGAGCGGCAAGATCGACAGAAAAGCATTACCTGAGCCTGATCACAATCTGTCGATTGAGGTAGATTATATTCCTCCATCCAATAAGGTTGAAACGTTGATGGCGGAAATCTGGCAAGAGGTTCTTGGCTATGCTCCTATCGGAACGAATCATAACTTTTTTGAATTGGGCGGGGATTCGATTAAAGCTATTCAAATTTCCACACGTCTAAGCAAGCACGGATATCGCATGGAAATTAAGGACCTTTTCCGTCATCAAACGATAGGTAGCCTAACTCCAGATCTAAGAGCAGTCAGTGTTCAAGCCGAGCAAGGGATTATTGAAGGAGAGGCTGAGCTATCCCCCATCCAACGATGGTTTTTTGAGCAACAGTTCACGGAATCCAACTATTGGAACCAGGCCGTTATGTTGTATAGCCAAAATGGGTGGGAGGAAGAACTGGTCGATCAGGTGTTGTGTAAGCTGACTGAGCATCATGATGCCTTACGAATGACATATACAGCGAATCAGGACAAAATTATTCCCATCATTCATGGTACGAATCGAAAGGCATATGCTCTTACTGCTCTGGATGTAAGCCATGAGTCATCCATTGAAGAAGCAATCCAGACCCTCAGCGAAGCGATTCAGCGGCGCATGAATTTAGAAAGCGGTCCGCTTGTGCAAGCGGGGTTGTTTCACACCGCTCAAGGTGATCACTTACTACTCGCGATTCATCATTTGGTGGTAGATGGAGTTTCTTGGAGAATTCTATTGGAAGATTTGGAGCAGGGGTATATGCAGGCACTTAATAATGAAGAAATCCTCTTTCAGGCGAAGACCCATTCATGGAAGGATTGGACCCATCGCCTTGGTGATGATGCAAAGGGTGGGCGTCCAACTCGTTACAAACGTTATTGGGAGAATGTAATCCGTCATGCCAGTAAACCGCTTCATAAAGACTATCCGGCCGCTGACAGAAGAGGGAAAGACCTGGAAATCTGCAACGTAAGGCTTTCCAAGCAACAAACAGATCGTCTACAGAAGGATGTACACAAGGCTTATAGTACGAATGTAAACGATCTACTGTTGACAGCCTTTGGGCTGGCATTGAGAGACTGGACTGATGATGACGAATTTACCATTTTGTTGGAAGGGCACGGACGGGAACAGATTTTTGATGATATAGATATAACCAGAACGGTCGGCTGGTTTACTACGATGTATCCTATTCATCTGGATATGAAGCATAATACCGATTTAGCTTACCAAATTAAGCTGACCAAGGAAGCGTTGCGACGTGTTCCTAATAAGGGCATTGACTTCGGAATTCTGGAATATATGACCCTACACGATTTGAAAAGTACTAGCCAGGGAAATTTTGCACCTGAAATTCGCTTTAATTATCACGGCCAGATTGATTCAGGCTCCGTTGCGCCTTTATTTGTCGAATCAAAGTATTCTCCGGGCCGGACAGTAAGTGAGGAGACCGAGACACCATTTGTGCTTGATATTAATGGCAGTATCGAACAGGGGATATTAACCCTCGGGATTGAGTATAGCAGTCGTGAATATGCTGAATCGAGTATTCAAAAATTGGGAAATTTCTTGCAAAGTCGTTTGCTAGAAATTATTGAGCATTGCTCTGAAAAGAAGGAGAAGGAATGGACTCCCGCAGATGTGAGCGATGAGAATCTTTCAATTAACGATTTGGATGAGATTATGGCCTACTATAAAAATAATACATCTTCCTAGGCGGTGGATTATGAGTAAAGATCTGCAAATTCAAAGTATATTCCGATTAACTCCGATGCAACAAGGAATCTTGTTCCATAGCCTGCTAGATCAAACTTCGTACGCCTATTTTGAACAAGTGAGTCTTACCCTGAACGGCTTACTCGAGGTAGAGCTTCTGGACCGAAGTCTTTCTGTTCTATTTGAGCGCCATGAGATATTGCGAAGCAATGTTTTTCACGTCAATATTGAAGAGCCTAAATTGATCGTATTCCGGCAGAAGCATCCATCCATTCACTTTGAAGACATTTCTTCACTAACGCAATCTGACCAGGTGGCCTATATAGAACAGTTTGTTCAACGTGATAAGGCCAACGGATTTGATATCACCCGGGATGAGTTATTCCGGGTCTCCATATTGCAGTGTGCGTCTGATGTATACAAGCTGATCGTTAGCTTCCATCACATCATTATGGATGGATGGTGCTTAGAAATCGTTCTGAAAGAATGGTTCCAGATCTACACATCATTGAAAAAAAATGAGCCAGTTCAGCTAGGTGAAGCTCCTTCTTATGAAAAATACCTCAAATGGCTGGACAAGCAGGATACAGATACAGCGCTTATGTTTTGGGAGCGATATTTGGATGGTTTTGAACAGCAAAGCATCTTGCCTACGAGTGGTAAAGGGAGCCACGTTGATTACGATCCACAGCAGCAAATCTTTAGCTTTGATTCGCAATTAACAGGTCAGTTGGAATCACTGGCCAAAGAACTCAAGGTTACTTTGAGTACATTGTTTCACTCCATCTGGGGTCTGCTATTGATGAAATACAACAACACCCGCGACGTGGTATTTGGCTCTGTCGTTTCCGGTCGTCCGTCAGATATTCCGGGAGCAGAAAATATGGTGGGCCTATTTATCAATACTATTCCAGTGCGTATATCAAGTGAAGAGGATCATCTTGCTTTTTCGGAATTCGTCCAGCATGTACAACATTCGGTTATGGAGGCGGGAGAGCACCATTATGTGCCTCTTGCTGATATTCAGGCGGGGAGTTTGTTGAAGAGTAATCTGATACACCATATTTTGGCTTTTGAAAACTTCCCGGGTATGGAGGAAGCCTCCGATCACGCGGACGAAAACAGTTTAGCGGTTTCGGAGATGGCTGGCTTTGAACAAACTAATTATTCCTTCAATCTTAACGTTGTCCCCGGTGAGAAACTGCGGATGAAATTCAGCTATAACGGTCTATTATACGAACCAGCATATATAGATCGATTAGGTCGACACGTTGAAGAAATCGCCCGCACTGTGGTTTCATCTGCTGATATTGTTTTGAACGAAATAGATATTATTCTGCCAGAAGAAAAAGAATTGATTTTGAAGAAATTCAACGGGACGGCTGCGCCTTATCCAAGGGAGAAGACGATTCATCAATTGTTTGAGGAGCAGGTGGAGCGAACACCGGAACATCCGGCAGCCCTATACAAAGATCGGCAATTGACGTACCGGGAGCTGAATGCCCAAGCGAATCGGGTGGCTCACGTCCTACGGAAGAAAGGGATCGGGCCCGACCAGATGGTGGGCATCGCAGTTCATCGATCGCTGGAGATGATCGTCGGCCTGCTGGGGATTTTGAAGGCAGGCGGGGCGTATCTGCCGCTACATCCAGAGGACCCGGAAGAACGGCTGGGATTCATGCTGGAGGATAGCGGGGCATCTATCCTGCTGACCCAGCGGGATCAGTTGGACCGCCTTCATCCGCATGGAGCCAATCGCGAGCTGATCGCTATCGAAGATCTGCTGATGGAGGGGATGGAGCTTACAGGAGAAGAGTGCGAGAAGAACCCGGAACCCGTTAACTGCTCAACCGATTTGGTGTACGTGATTTATACGTCAGGCTCCACCGGCAAGCCGAAGGGGGTCATGATTGAGCACGCATCGCTGATCAACCGTCTGCACTGGATGGAAAAACGAATTCCGTTTGGAGCAGAGGATGTGATCCTGCAAAAAACGCCATACACCTTTGACGTATCGTTGTGGGAGCTGTTTTCATGGGCGATTCAGGGATCGACAGTATGCTTTTTGGAGCCGGGAGGCGAGAAAGACCCGGCAACGATAGCTGAAACGGTGGAAGCCAACGGGGTAACAGCGATCCATTTTGTGCCATCCATGCTGGGAGCATTCCTAGAGTATATCGAGCATAGCGGAGCCGCCGGAAAAATGCGTAGTGTCCGGCGAGTATTTGCCAGCGGGGAAGCGCTGATGACAGAACATGTCCGCCGATTTAACCGTTTGCTGGGAGCCGAAGGAGCCACGCTACACAACCTGTATGGACCGACAGAGGCAACGGTAGAGGTGGCGTATTACGACTGTCCTGCCGAGCAGGAACCAGAGAGCATTCCGATCGGGAAGCCGATTGATAACGTAAAATTGTATATTTTGGACCATAAAGACCGATTGCAGCCGATAGGCGTACCGGGCGAGCTGCACATTGGAGGGGACTGCGTAGCCCGAGGATATGTGAATCGGAAAGAACTGACGGAGGAGAAGTTCGTAGCGGACCCCTATGCGGCGGGGGGACGGATGTACCGAACGGGAGACTTGGCGAGATGGCTGCCGGATGGAAACATTGAATATATGGGTCGGATCGACCATCAGGTGAAAATTCGGGGCTACCGGATCGAACTGGGTGAGATTGAAGCGGC
>RCUE01000127.1_pt1 | contig 29341 bp, 7 predicted proteins | sample 2166111 | NCBI WGS metagenome assembly RCUE01 (sample SAMN09930795, study PRJNA488358) | compost metagenome | feature: garden; material: soil; isolation source: compost soil in phenylacetonitrile-enriched culture | place: Germany: Experimental Botanical Garden Goettingen | collected 2016-01-27 | reverse complement strand
CGATTTGGTAACGATCTCGCTCAGGAACGTCAAAAGCTTCCACAACAACTTGGTGGGCAACAAAACAAAGAAAGCAGCTGATCACATTGGTCGGCTGCTTTCTTGTTGTTATAGAGCTAACGGCTGCAAAAAACTTCGATAACATTACCATTCAAGACATTGCAGACCAAGCAAACGTAAACCGTGGTACGCTCTTCATTATCAGGACAAATATGATTTATTGAATCAAATCATGAGACACACATTAATGAATTAAAAGAAATAGATACCTGGGCATGTCAGATGGAATGGGCTGATGCTCTTGTTCCATATTTGCAGCCAAAAATGCATGTCCGCTAATGATAAGCGTATAGAACGGTTAAAATGTTGGCGAGACCCCTTATATTAAACTTCATGATCCTTAAATTAAAATATCTCGCTACATGCTTTCTAACAAACACATTTCCACCTGTAATTAAAGTATGTTCACCTTCTAATTAACTTAAAAATGTCCTAGCAATCACTTGGTCTAGGTGCAGAAGGGCCAAGACCAATGGAACAAAGCCAATTCAGTACTACCTCATGCAGCACGTTGATGTTGTCTACCTGGCAGTGTTCTAATCCGCCAAGTCTTCTATCCTCTATGGCGAAGAACGTCTTGTTTTTCGAACCAGCCTGCTCGTAATTTTTAAGAGCTTGCGTTAGTGGATTGGGCTGAACTAATATCTCTTCCGCACCGTGCATCACAAGAAGTGGGCATTCTATCTGGTGAAGCACGCCCTCGAGATTGTAGGCAAAACGAGGATTTTCCGCAAAGTCATCCAAGCTTTTTGCACCCAGGATTCTCATGCCGTGAGCAGCCAAACTCGGCGGCATCCATTTTAGCATTGCTTCCCAGTCGAATGCGTGGGTGCCTCCGTCAGAGATGACGGCAGCAATCCTGTGGTCGAAGGAAGCAAATCTAAGGGAGTCGTATGCCGCAAAGCTCTCACCATGGACAATAATCTTGCTAGGATCCACTTCCGGTCTAGTCAGAAGAAAGTCGATTGCTCTTGAATGAAAAGCCTCGCTGTCAGCTCGTCTGCCCTTTCCCTTTTCGTACATTGAGAGACCGGTCCCAGGCTGGTCATAGACCATAAAGTTATATCCACACGAAATAAAGGCAGGCCCTAACCAGAAATAGTTCTCAATTGACCACTCATCACCACCATTGAGAGCCAAAATTGTGGGCTTCGGACCTTTTATCCAAGAAGGTGAGAAAAAGTACCCATCCAACTTGACATCCTCATAATCTACTTGGATTTTCTCGGGTTTGACATCGAAGTACTTTCCGGCAGCTTCGAAGAGTTCATTTACCTTCCTAAATATACGGATTTTCTCGGTGTCATTATCCATCACAGCATATTCAGCGATTCGGTGGTAATTGCAAGCACGAATGTAGCAGTTACGTGCTGTATACCAGTTTCCAAAAGCTTCTGCCTCCTTGCCATGTCTTTCCAAGGCCTCTGCTGTTATGAGCCATTCCCTATGCCATGTTTCCTTATCATTGGGATCTATTTTTTTGCATGCTTCATAAATTTCGGTGACATCAGTAGCACCAAGACTTGCCATGCCTAGAGCTTTAGTTACTTGATATGACATCATATAGTTGTTTGGCCAACGACTGAATTCAATTGACATTGCAGTATCCCCCTTTTCTAGTTCTATTGATTACTTCCGTCCTTCTCTGATTAAGCAAGGGTGTATGTTTCGAAATGAGCACCTATCTATGTCGGTGCCGCAAACTTGATTTTCTACCATATCATTTCCTCCTATCAATTTACTTGTAGCGTTTAAGCTACAAGTAAATTTTAAGATATAAAAATAAAGCTTCTCTAAAAGGAAAATAAATCTTTATAAAGAGAATATAAAAAATCATAAAGTACTAAATAGCAAAAAGACCACTGCCTATGTTCTGTACTTCAACCAGCAGCGGCCTCTAAATTATTGTAAAAAAATAAAATTAATGTTTTGCAAGTGGAAGGCTGAACTTTATGCCCAGACCGCCATACTCAGAAGAATATGCATAGATTTCTCCACCATGATGTTCAATAATTGATTTACAGCTTGCAAGTCCAAGCCCTATCCCGCCATTTTCAATTTGCCGAGATTTATCCACAGTGAAAAATTTAAGAAATAGTGAAGAGATATCCTTATCCGGCACTCCAGTCCCATTATCCTCAATTTCAAAATAGGCATAAGAACCTTGTGAGTATCCAGTCATATACACTTTCAACTCATTTTTTCCTCCATATCTTACAACATTACTGAAGAGATTACCAAAGACCCGACCTATCATAATTTCATTGACCATAAGCATTACATTTCCCGTGAATAAATGTTTGTAAACAAGCTCACAGTCAAGTCCTGATAGCTCATATTCATATTCTAGGGCAATGTTTTCAAATAATTTTGATGCATCGACGGGTTTCACAGTCATGGATTCTAAATCCTGTTTCTCTTTGGTGAAGCTTACAAAGTCATTGATGAGTTCAGCCATATATTTTGACTTTTTTTGTATCAACTCATAATATTCCTGCTTTTCATTTTCTGATAGACCCTTTTGCATAGCTAACAGTTCAGCAAAACCATTAATAGATGTTAATGGTGCTTTTAGATCGTGAGCAATGGCAGCAATGATATCCGTTTGCTCTTTGTGTGCTAGTTGGAGCCTCTTTTCCATCTTATTAAAGTGATTATAAAGGTCTCCAATTTCATCATTACTTCTTAATGCAAGTGGAGGCAATGGATGCACAATATTTATTCTTTCCAATCTGGTATTAAGCAGTCCGATTGGTTTTTCTATAAAAAAATAAATATACATAATCAAAATAATAAAGATGAAACAGGCAATAGCAAATATAGGAAAGAGTAATCCTATATATGAGGGATTCAGTAATGAACTGGATATAGGTGAATATGCTGCAAAGATAAACTTTAAATAGATTCCAATTGAAACCATAAAAACTATAAACATCACCAGGAAGAGTAAAGGCAGCTTTATTTTCAGTTTCATACCATTACTCTCTTTCCTTGTACTTATATCCGATGCCCCAAATTGTTTTAATAAAGTCATATTCAGGACCAAGTTTCTTACGGATATTTTTTATATGAACCGTTACGGTATTTAATTCTCCGTATTCGTCTCCCCAGACATATCATATATCCGCTCACGAGTCAATACATTATTGGGGTTATGCATGAGCATGGACAATATTTGAAATTCCTTTGTTGATAAGTTAAGCTTTCTGTTATTTAGAAATGCTTCAAAGGTCTTATCATTCAAGATGAGAGGAGAATCAGTCCTTTCTCTATTGGGACTAAGTTCATTCCACTCTTTAAGCAGCCTGTCAACTTTTCTGAAGTTGGCCCTTATCCTGGAAGTAAGCTCCTGAATGCTAAAGGGCTTTGTCATATAATCATCTGCCCCTATTTCGAGCCCAACGATTTTATCAATATCCTTATCCCGAGCGCTTAAAAACAGAATTGGAGCATTATAAGAATTTCTGATGCTTCGGCAGACATCAAGACCATTCATACCAGGCATCATTATATCAAGAATGATGAAATCAATGTGATTTTCTTTCAATGCACATAAGGCTTCTTTCCCAGAATATGCTGGAATCGTTTCAAATCCCTCATAACTTAAACTCTTTGTTATGAGTTTTACTATATCTTTATCATCATCTACAACTAATATCTTTTTTTGCACTTTTGCACCTCCGAGCTGCTTTAATATACTTTTGCGAGTCTACCAGTTGCGGCAGCATGATGCAATGAATACAATAACAAGAATAGCGATCAGATTGGCCATCCCGCCCTGAATGAGAAACGGGACGGCCAAAATTAACACAGCCTGCGTAAACAAAGCGATGCTGGCTAACAAAGGCGGTGAATAACGGTCCACCAAAGGACCCCCGAGAAAGCTGAAAATCGACGCCGCAGATACGGCCGTATACGTGAAGCTGGGCATCGCCACCGACTGTGTCGATTGCTGAACAAAATACAGCAGGACGATAGAATAAATGCTGTCCGCGATATTGGCAGAAGTACGAGATGCGAAGAAACGGATAAAACGGCTATCCTTAAACAATAGATTCACATCTTCATCTTCTTACTGCAAAATAGTCAAAGCATTCAAAAGCCTGTCACTAGCAGTCTGGAAGATTTGATGGATATACTGCCGGTTTTCTTTATATGGAATAGTAAGTGAAATTTTCAGAATATCCCCTACATGCTCTGACTCGAAGAAAATAACCTTGTTGACATTAGTCTGTGTGCTTTCAGTATATAGATTGTCGAGCAATTCTGCATCATCGCGTCCCTCACCTAAATAGTTGAATACGATGGGCAGCTGCCCAAGTCCCTTTTTCAAAAAGCTACTGGATACCGGGTAAGCTTCCTCCATTTCCGCATTGAAGATCAGGTTGAAAAAGTTCAAATGATAGCGTGAAGCAAAGTCCAGATGGGTATGGATGCTCTTTTCATAGGGTTCCATGTCATCTTCCTGCAGTACAACGGGGATATGATCAATACACTCGCCTACGATTCCAAAATAATTCCGGTCGCCATATTGTCTTCCATAATTAGTAAGCCAAAGCGGAACATCAGAGCCTTCGAAATAGCTGCTGAAAAAACGTACAGCCATTTGAAGCGAAATCTCCCACATCATCGCAGGGCCGTGCTGCTCTGAAATTCCGTCTAAATTCAGCGTCCAGCGATATCTAGTAGTGTCAGCATAGTTGCGTTCTTCGGTCAGCGCGTGGATACGTTCATTATTCTCACCAAACCTCTGAAGTTCGAATTGCTCGCTGATTTCCTGATCTCTGATTCCTTGAGGGCCTTGACGGATATGGTTCACATAATCCCGGTACTGCACCTCTTCTATCGTATATTCCTGTTGCGGGTGATGATATTCATCAAGAAGCTGTCTGCGTAAGATGTCGCTGCTCGTAGCATCAAAGATGATGTGCGAGCAAGGAAATAACAACAGATGTTCACGCAAATTTAAGCGAACCAGGACAATCCGGTACTGCAACGATTGTGTAAGTTCATAAGGTTCTAAAAACAGGCTGGAAGCGATAGATAAAAGTAGCCTACGTTGTGCTTGTACCGGCTGATCCGAGAGATCAACAATCGGTATAGAAAGATGCTCTGGAGCTGGATGCAGCTCCCATTCCCATGCTCCGGACGATTGAACAAGCACACTTCTTAGCAATTCATGGCGGTGAAGAAGCCGCTGAACTATTGCGTTCAAACGCTCGGTGTCCAAGTAGCTATCTAACTGTATTGCCATGCCCGAGCCTGTAAAATGCTGCAAATGATACTGCTGAGCTGGTGCAAGCGGATAGCACCCAATAGCATTTAGACTTAATATATTGGTATTCCAGCTTATATTTGACTCGGCAATGCTAGCAAGCCATTCATCGACTTGTAGTTTAAGTAAGGTTTCTTGTTCTTCGTGAGTTGGTAGAGTCCCAAAAATTCTATCTGGTTCGTCGGTTCCCCAGCGAACGATATAATGGGGATGAAGGTCTGGATGGATACGAGATTGGATAAACGCTGTGATTGCCTGAACTTGTTCTGTGTGAAAAGGCTTAACTTGCAGGAACAAATAGTCTTGCTTATCGGCGGATACGAAATGAAGCCATGCCTGTACACCAAACGCATCGGCAATTGCCTGCTCAACCTCCTGAGTTTTCGCAATAAGCGTATCCGTGTTCTCTCCGCCCTCTTCACCACGTTGTAACAGCTTGGCCAGGTTTCTGATTGTTTGATATCGCAGCAATTGATGTATATCCAGTGGAATGTTCGATTCCTGCATTTTGGATACCAGTTGAATGGCCTTCAATGAATGACCTCCAAGCTCGAAAAAGCCGTCGTCAATGCCGACCTTTTCAACGCCAAGCACCGCTTGCCACAGGTTCGCCAACTGTTGTTCCACTTCATTTCTTGGAGCAACGTATTCCATATCGGAACCGCTGGTCATTTCTGGCTCAGGCAATGCTTGGCGGTCAATTTTACCGTTCGTTGTCAGAGGAAACGCCTGCAGGAACACATACTGGGCAGGAATCATATAATCCGGCAACTGTCCAGTCAAATGGGTCTTCATATCACTCTTAGATAGCGGTACGTCGGTTGAGATATAAGCACAGAGCGTTTTTTGACCATCGTTTGTGCTTTTTACCGTTACGTGCGCCTCCTGAACTGCATCATGCCTCATGAGCTGGGTTTCAATTTCCCCAGGTTCAATACGAAATCCGCGGATTTTAACCTGCTGGTCTATCCGTCCGAGATACTCCAGATTGCCATCCGGTAGCCATCTGCCCAAATCACCTGTCCGATACATTTTTTCGCCCGGAATGAATGGATTAGGGACAAAATTTAGCTGGGTCAGATCATCCCTGTTCAGATAGCCACGTGCCAGACCATCCCCGCCAACACATATTTCTCCTTGAGCACCAATAGGAAGCAGCCTGCTTGAAGAGTCCAAAATATAAACTGTTGAATTGCCAATTGGACGACCAATAGGAATGCGGTTATATTCCTTATCAATCGGGAAATAAGTAGAAAATGTTGTGTTTTCCGTGGGGCCATAGACATTGATAACGTTCAGCCCCGGAGAATATGCTCTCACCGTATTAATGATCCCAGGTAAAAGTACATCCCCGCCCACCAGCAGGTGCTTTAGCGAAGCAAAGAGATCTGGTTTATGCTGAGTGAGTTGGTTAAACAAGGGCGATGTCAGCCACATCGTTGTAATATGATATCGATCCAGCGCTTCACCAAGCTGAACAGCATCCAAGATTACGGATTCCGGTACAATGTACAAGCGCAATCCGTTCAGCAAAGCTCCCCAAATTTCAAAAGTACAGGCATCGAACACGAGCGCCCCTGTTAGCAAAATGCGTTCGTTCTCGGCAAACGGCATGTAATTGGTGTTCTTCACTAGCCGTATGACATTCCGGTGTTCAATCGTGACACCCTTGGGACGCCCGGTCGAACCGGATGTATACATGACATAGGCCAGATCGTCTGCCGTTGACGATTCGGAAAAAATGAAGTCGTCTGAATCGTAGGAGCTGATGTCGGCCAGATCCAGAACCATACCGGAAAAATCGAAAGTGTTCATCTGTTTTCCCTTACCGGACAGGGTTAGCAAAATTTCGCTGTCGCTATCCTGAAGCATGAACATAATCCGTTCCTGCGGATAAGAAGGCTCCAGCGGCAAGTAGGCTCCACCCGCCTTCAAAATACCAAGAATACCGATAATCATTTCTGGTGAACGTTCAGTCAAGATGCCTACGATGGTTTCTGACACAACGCCCAGTTTCCGCAGTTTCGAGGCCAGTTGATTAGCTTTTATATTTAATTCGCGGTAGGTTAGCTCACGATCTTCAAATACAACCGCTACTGCTTCCGGTGTTTTCTCTGCTTGTTCTTTAAAGGCGCGATGTATAGTGTGATCCGATGGGTACGGTCTTCGTGTATCGTTAAATTCAAACAAAATCTGTTGTTTTTCCTCTGCCGTTAAAAGATCAATCTCCGAAACCCGGATATTTGGGTTCTGAATCACTTGCTCCATGATTTGGATGAGGTGGGCAGCCAATTGTTTGATCGCATTTTTGTTATACGTCAATGCATTATAACTAAATTTGATTTCCAGCTCGCGCCCAGGCATGACAATTACATTTAAATCATAGTTGGTCTGTTCAATATCCTCAACTTTACCAACACGGAGAGATTTGGATTTTACTTCCGTGTCCACAAGTTCTTCCGAAACGGGGAAATTCTCAAAGGCAACAATATGCTGGATCAGGTTTTGTTTTAGTACACTATGGGCTTGAATATCAGCCAAGGAAAAATAGGAATACCGATTGGACTCCATCAAGGAATCCTGTATAGACGTAAGCAAGTCGGAAAACCGAAGTTCTGCGGAGCTTTTAATACGTACAGGTATGGTATTAATGAATAATCCGATCATATTTTCAATCCCAGGGATTTCATCAGGTCTGCCCGACACAACGGACCCGAAAATGACATCATTACTATTGTTGTACGCTTGTAGTAACAAGCCCCATACGGTTTGAAATAAGGTGCTGACGGTGACACGGTTTTGCTTCGCGATTTGTTCCATGCCTTGGGTCAGCTGCTCTCCCCATGTGCATATGAGCTGCTCTGCCTGAAACGAAGAATCAACGGAGCGGGTATAGCCGGGCACGACGGTTTCATTTTCAAAATCATCCACATAATGGTTCCAGTATGCTGCTGCTTCCTCTTTATTTTGTCTTTTCAACCACTGAATAAAGCTGCTGAATGGATAGACGGGCTCTAATGTTAAAGGCGTATCGTCCCGAAGTGATGTGTAAATTTCAAAAAAATCTTTGGCTACCGTTCGCAGGCACCAGCCGTCCATAATTATATGATGAGAAATCCAGATAAGCTTCGAGATATCCTCATCCCACTGCACAAGCGCTAACCGGATAAGAACTTCCTTCTCCAGGTCAAAACCTCTCTGCCGCTCTTCCTGTAAAATGGCTTGAAGTCGTCTCTGCTTTTCCGCCTCTGGTAGACCGCGCACATCTTCGGTATGCACAGGAGTAGCTGATCGTTCCTCCAGTACAACCTGAAGCGGACGATCCGTCTCCTTATACACGAATACCGTACGGAAAATATCATAGCGGTCAATCAGCCTTTGTAGGCTTCGGCTGATTAGGTCGGTATCCATAGCTTCATGAATGGTAATAATCGTTTGTTCGAAATAAGCCTCTGACTTTTCGTCAGCTATGGCATGAAATAGCATTCCCTCCTGCATCGGGGAAAGCGGATAGAGGTCTTTAATTTTCACTTGGTGGTTTAACAGCTTATCTGTCAAACGGTTTGCAATATTTTCAAACTGGTCCAAAGACAATTGCCCATATGTAAAATCCGTCGGGCTTTGTTCTGCTGTTTCCTTAGCACAGCAATGGCGAATAAGTTCGATCAGATGATTCTTAAAGCTGGCTGTAAGTTGCGTCACCGTCGATTCTTCATATTCATGCGCGTTATATTCGAATACAATGCTGAGTCTCTCCTTAGCCACCACACCATGAATACCAAAGCCGGGTGCTTTTTCAGTCAGAGGGCTGATTGCAGAACCGGCAAACATGGATAGTGCCGAGGTACGCCATGTTGTACCTTCTCTGGTTTCTTCGTCAAAGCTAAAGCTAATCTCAGGTGGCTTGGCAGAAAAAAGGGTTGTTTTATCCTGCTGCTCCCTGTTGGTCAAATAGCGTAAAATACCATAGCCAGCACCCTGGTTGGGTACACGCCGCAAATTGTCTTTAACCAGCTTGATTTGATAGGCCAGATCTTCGGGCTTGCTCACATGTATCACAAACGGATATACGGACGTAAACCGTCCAACTGTACGGGATACGTCAATGTCTTTAATACAATCCGTCCTGTTATGACTAGCCACCTGGACTGCAATTTCAGCATGTCCGCTCCATTCATAAAAAGCTAATCCTAGCGCCGTCAGTAAAATATCATTTATTTCTGTATTGTAGGCATGGTGCGCGTGTTTCAACAGGTTTTCAGTTTCTTCCCGGCTGAGTGTCACTTCTGATTGGTGTGCGTCACGGATGAGGCTAACCGAAACCTCATGATCTTTTGGCAGAGGACGTATCTCACGGGCTTCTACCTCATTCCAATAGTTTATTTCCTGACGCACCTGCGCGCTATGCGCGTACTTGGATAAACGTGCTGCCCATTCCTTATAGGAATCAGTTTTGGCAGGCAGTTGTAGCTTTTGACCGTTAGCAGCCTGCAGATAGGCTTTTTCCAGGTCTTCCAACAGAATTTTCCACGATACACCGTCTACGACAAGATGGTGAATGACGATTAATAAATGGTCGGCTTCCTGCAGCCGGAATAAAGCCAAACGCACAAGCGGGCCGTTACGCAAATCAAAGCCGCGTTGTAACGCGTCAGCCAATTGTAAGATTTCTGCCTCAGGTTGATCAGCATGTAATAAGTTGTAGCTTTCCAATGTGAAGCATTCACCTTCGGCTGTGCCTCTGTTATAGGCGACAGGTTCTTTTTCTCGCTCATCAAAGGTAATTCGCAAGGCATCATGGTGCGTGGTCAGCTTATCCATGGCGCTTCTCAGCCAGGTTTCATTCCATCTTTTGGTGTTCTGGAGCATGACAACCTGATTGTAATGATGACGTTCGGTTTGATGATACTCAAAAAATTCCCACTGGATTGGCGTCAGCTCCACTGCACCTTGGACTGCCCCTTGCGGGATGATCCGTGTTATTGTCTTAATATAAGGAACGATCAAATCAATCTGCGGATGACGGAACAAATCCTTCATGTCCATTTTGAGGCCCTTTGCATTCAACCGGGCTGCAATTTGCAGTGCTTTGATAGAATCTCCGCCAAGCTCGAAAAAGTTGTTGCGCAGGCCAATCGGTTTAACGCCAAGCACTTCCTCCCAGATGGAAGCGAGTGTCTGCTCCAATTTGCTCCGCGGCGCTTCATATTCGGTATCGGTCAACACAAAATCTTCGGGTTCCGGAAGCGCATGACGATCAATTTTTCCATTATGGGTCAAAGGCAATTGATCCAGCACGATAATATGGGCGGGAACCATATAGCTCGGCAACTGCTTGGCTAGCTCTGTCCGCAGGAAGGATTTGTTGGCTGCACCTGCTACGTAGGCGCACAAATACTTTTGTCCGCCCTTATCCGTTCTATCCGTGACCACCACTTGGCGTACCTCATTCAGTTGGAGTAAGGCCGACTCAATTTCCCCAAGTTCGATCCGGTAGCCACGAATTTTCACCTGAAAGTCAACTCGGCCGATGAAATCAATGTTGCCATCCGGCAGCCAGCGTGCCAGATCTCCGGTGCGGTACAGACGCTCTCCGTTCACAAAAGGATTCGGTACAAATTTCTCCGCCGTCAAGTCAGGACGGTGCAAATATCCGCGGGCTACTGAGGCACCGCCCAAGCACAGCTCCCCGGCTACACCGATCGGGAGCGGACGCAAAGCCTCATCCAGGATATATACTTTATGATTGGGCAGTGCCTTTCCAATCGGGACGATACCGGATGAAGGCAGACGTTCAGCAGTTTCTTCATAAAAGCTGGAATCAATTGCCGCTTCGGTTACACCATAGGTATTCATGATGCGCATCGTATCACCGAAGCGATTCAAAAGTGTCCGATAATTATCAACGCCAAAGCTGTCCGCGCCTGTAGTAAGCAGCTTCATGGCACTGACATCTGTACCGTGTTCATAAACATAGTCCATAAGCAGCGTCAACAAGGCTGGCGGAGCTTCAAACGTCGTAATTTTATGCTGCTCGAGGACCTGGGCCAAAGCTGGAGGATCGTTGCGCACATCCTGCGGGCAGATGACCATGGTGCCCCCGTTCACAAATGTCTTGGCCAGATCACCTGCAAAGACATCGAACGACATACTGGCAATCTGAAGGAGCTTGACTGGAAATTCTTTTAACTGGTGAGCTTCTCTATAGCCCCACGCCGTATTTACGTAATGGCGATGCTCGATCATCACGCCTTTGGCGTTGCCCGTCGTTCCCGATGTGTAAATGACGTAAGCCAAAGCCTCAGGATCATGGATAGGTGTGTAAGTGGGCCCCTGTTGGTAGGCCTGCTCCGCTTGTGAAGCTTGTTGAAGTAATACTGGCAAATCCAGCACTTCACCTGCGAAATCCACATCTGCCAGTAGTTCAGTCAGGGAAGATTGCGTGAGCATAATCGTAGCCCTGCTATCCTTCAGCAGGTAAGCAATTCTCTCCTTCGGGTAGGTCGGATCGACAGGTACGTAGGCAGCTCCCGCTTTCATAATGCCTAGCACAGCGATAATCATATCTGCTGAACGCTCAAGCATCACGGCGACGAGATGCTCGTGTTCGCCCCCGCGACTTTGTAGCGCTTGAGCAAGCAGATTGGCCTTCTCATTCAGCTCATGATAGGTCAGTGCGGTATCTTCGTAGATGACAGCAGTCCGTTTCGGGACACGTTCTGCCTGCGCCTCAAATATTCCATGGAACGTCCCAGCAGGATAGGCGGCAACCGGTCCGCTCCATACATTGGTGAGCTCAGCCTTCTCGCTAGCAGTCAGCAGGCGAATGTCCTCCAGCGGGAGTTCAGGTGCATGTGCAATCTGAACGAGTACGTGCTCCAAATGTCCGGCTAACCGTTTCATGGCTTCATCGCTGTAGACATAGCTGTTGTAGGACAGCATAAAGCCCAGTGCTTTTCCGTCTTCTACTTCGATATTGAAGTGGTAAGGCGTTTCTTCAGACAACTGGGCGTCCTCTACGACAAATCCAAGCCGTTCCTGCAAATCAGGCCGACCAACTATATCCTCCAGTGGGTAGTTTTCAAAAACAACAAAATGATCCATAAGTTGCTGCTTGAGCACTGACTGGGCCTGTATTTCAGCGAGTGAACAATAGTCATATGCTCGCGATTGAACCATGTTGCGCTGCACTTCACGAAGCAGACTTGAAAACGGCTGGTCTGCATCCCATTTGATTCGTACCGGTATGGTGTTTATGAAAAGTCCCAACATCTGTTCTACACCTGCAAGCTCCGGCGGCCGACCGGAAACAACGGTGCCGAAAACGACGTCTTTACTTTGGTTGTATCCTCCAAGCACCACTCCCCATGCGGCCAGAAACAGACTGCTAAGAGTTGTGCCGTTGTGTTCTGCCACCGTTCGCAAATGACGGGTTGTTTCATCCGTGAGTGTTATTTTATGCTCATGCAGCAGGTACCCGGTATCTGCCAGGAGTGAATGTGCTACAGGCAGGGTTGGCAGCACGGCTGGCTGATCATAGCTGTTCAGAATGGACTGCCAGTACTCCTTCGCTGCCTTCTTATCCTGCTTATCCATCCAGCGGGCATAGCCCGTATAAGGCTGCGGTGTCGGCAGTTGTACAGTCTTACCCGCTTTCAGTGCTTCATAAGCCGCGAACAGCTCTTCCATAACGATGGCGAGGCACCAACCGTCCATAATTATATGATGAAAGCTTAAAAGCAGCGTATATACGTGCGTTTTGGTTTGAAGCACCGTCAGACGAATAAGTAAATCCTTGCTCAGATCGTAACGCTGGTTCCGATCTGTGTCTGCATAGCTGCGAATGGCTGCAGCTTGCTCTGCCTCGGGAATATTTATCAAATTCTCGTAACGAAGCACTGCATTTCGCTCCTTTAACACGATAAGCCGCGAACGGGAGGCGCTTTGATGATAAATATTCGAACGAAGCGCCTCATGACGCTGCACCAGAGTCTGGAAGCTCTTTTGCAGAGCCTCCAGGTTCAGTTCACCCCTAATGGTCATTCGTACTTGCTCATAGTAAGCCTGTGATTCTGGCTCCATCACTGTATGAAAGAGCATCCCCTCCTGCAAAGGCGTTAAATTAGCCACTTTTTCGATTTCAAGGCTTTTACTCATCGGATTTCCCCCTCGGCCGAATATTATAGGCTTTCATAAAAGTGCTTCATCTCTTCAAACTCTTCCAGGTCCAGATCATCCGCGCCTACGTCTGTTGGTGTCAGTTCCTGACCGGAGTGATCCAGGCAATGACGGATGGCATTTAACAGGTGAGTTTTAAAGCGAGAGAGAAGCTGCTTGATCGTGCACTCTTCGTATGCATTTCGGTCATAGGTTAGTCGGATGTTTAATTTTCCATCTTCCATTCGGCTGCTTATATAGAGAGCATAAAGTGAAGCGCTATTTGCAGCCTGGGAACCTGATGCCACCTCAGCTTCCAGCGGCGATGTTGAAAAATATACCGTTTCCGGGCCCACGGAGTCTATGTAACGAAACCCGATTTCCGGATAACGAGAAATGCTGGAATTCGTTTGATTACTGACTTCGGTCAGATATTTTAATACACCGTAGCCCAGCCCCTGGTTGGGAACCTGTCGAATGGTCTCCTTCACACGTTTGAGCAGCATCGAAATATCATCTGCAGATTTGATGTCCAGTACAACTGGATACACGGACGTAAACTGCCCCACCGTTCTAGAGAAATCCAGCGAACTCTGTTCTCCCGGCTCTCGGACCGGCTTTTCCACGTAGAGCGCAATCCGTTCTAGTCCTGACCATTCGGATACTGTCTGACCTAGTACGGACAGCAGCACTTCATCTGGCACGGTGTTGTAGGCATGATTAACTTGTGTCATCAGTTGCCGGGTTTCGTCTGGTGATAATTGCAGGTGGAGCTGGTGTGTCGGTCTCTCCGATCCAGAATCAATAATGACTCCATGGTCTTTGGGAAGCGTCCCCCACTCAGAGACCTCTATCTTGTTCCAATAATCCTGCTCCTTAAGTAGCTCTTTGCTATTCGCATAATGCTCTAGATGCTCTGCCCACGTTTGGTAAGCGTTCGTTTTGTACGGTAAGACAATCGTTTCCTTGTCCAGCGCCTGCCTGTAGCCTGTTGCCAGATCTTCCAGCAAAATATTCCATGAAATGGCGTCAGCCACTAGCGGGTCTATAGCAAGGAAAAGATGATCACCGCTACCCATTCGGAAAAGCCCTGCTCGAACTCGCGGTCCTTCAAACAGCCGCAGGCTGCTTTGAAGACGTTGACATTCAGCTGCCAATTGGCTGCGTGCTTCGCTTTCCGTTCCCGTTAGCGACAGCACCTCCAAAGTGATTAGCTCCTCATTCAACTCTTTGTGAGTTTGCACAACTGATCCGTCAGCCTCTTGTAATAAGCCAAGGCGCAGAGCATCGTGGTGCTCTACAATTTTCTTCAATGCGGCACGCAAGGGCAGCTCTTCAAAGCCCGACTTTGCTAACAGCAGTACTGACGCTGCAGCAGGAAGTGCCTCGGATGCTGAACACCGTTCGAACCAATGGATTAGATGTCGTTGTATCGGTGTCAGTAGCGCCTCCCCGACTACTGGGCTTTGCTCAATCGGAAGGGCCAGTGCTTCTGCATAGCCGCTCAGGATTTCAATGGACGGATGCTCCAATACGTGCCGGATATCCAGCGAATACCCGTGAAGACGCATACGCGCGATGACTTGAACGGCTTTAACAGAGTCGCCTCCGAGCAGGAAGAAGTTATCCTGAATGCCTACCTGATCGCGTCCCAAAACATCTTGCCATACGGCGGCCAAAGCCTCTTCCACATCACTTCGTGGCGCTGCATAGGCCACACCCGGTCGGGATAGCTCTTCAGGCTCTGGCAATGCTTTTCGATCAGTTTTGCCGTTCGGTGTCAACGGTATCTGATCCAGAAAAACGAAGTGAGACGGAACCGAGTAATAGGGAAGCAGTTTGGCAGCATGTTCATGAATGGCCGTCAAGCTAGGTGCTTTTTCTGTATTCAGTACAATGTAGGCACATAGTACGGATTCATGATTTTGGCTTTCATTGACAGTGACAACAGCCTCCTGAATTGCAGAATGGCTCATCAAGGCATGTTCAACCTCGCCCAGCTCAATCCGGAATCCGCGTACTTTTACCTGATGATCGATTCGGCCGATAAACTCCAGGTTCCCATCTGCTTTCCAGCGAGCCAGGTCACCCGTTCTGTACATTCGTGTGCCTGTGGAGAATGGATTAACCACAAATTTTTCCGCCGTCAACTCCTCGCGGTTCCAATAGCCGCGGGCCAGCCCTTCCCCTGCAATGCATAGCTCGCCCGGTATGCCGATGGGTTGTAATCTATCCTGCGCATCTATGACATACATTTGCGTATTCGCGATAGGGCGCCCAATGTCGATCTGTTTGGCATGGGTAAGTTCCTGCACTGCCGACCAAACTGTTGTTTCCGTAGGTCCATACATGTTATAAATGCGGGGACCGTTCAATTTCTGCAATGCTTCCAGCAGCCTAGACGGAAGTGCTTCTCCCCCGACCATAATTTCCTGCACACCTTGCAGCGCACGAAAAGCTTCCTCATGGCCCAGCAGCAATTGCAGCCGGGATGGTGTCATTTGCAGCATGTCAACGTGGAGTGTAGTAATCAATTCGCCAAGTGTCTGAGGATCGACCTGATGATGACGATCGCTTAGCACGACGGTCATGCCGCCCAACAGGGGCAGAATCGTTTCCAAAACGAAAATGTCAAACGATATGGTAGTTAGCGATAAAATCGTTTTATTCGCTGCAAAGTCAATCACTTCACGCATCCCAGTGATAAAATTCAGCACCGAGCGATGCTGGAGCATCACTCCTTTCGGATTTCCGGTTGAGCCAGAGGTGTAGATAACGTAGGCTAAATGCTCCGGCTGAGTCGTAACTTCCAGATTGGTCTTTTCTCCTTGATATAATTCCTCATCTTCAATAAACAGGATGTTGGCGTTATAATGATGTTCTCCTGCCAGATCGTGGCTGGTCAGGAGTACGGCAGCCTCACTGTCACTCAGCATATATTCGATACGGGCTGACGGATATTCAGGGTCGATAGGCACATAAGCACCACCTGCTTTTAGCACGGCAAGCAAGCCGATCATCATTTCCGCTGAACGCGGCGCCATCAAACCGACTAGCTTATCGGGTCCTACACCATTCGCTTGAAGCACCCGTGCCAGTGAGTTAGCACGTTCATTCAATTCCCGGTAGGTCAGACGCTGGTCTCCGAACACCAATGCTGTATGACTCGGCGTCTGTTCAACCTGCTTTTCAAACTGCCCGTGTACTGTCTCATTAAACGGGAAAGGTACGACGGTACGATTAAATACGGTTAGCTGTAATTGCTTCTCCTCATCTGAAATAATCGTAATATCGGCCAACCGCATCCCGGCATCCTGCGTTACTTTTTCCAAAATTCGTACAAAATGCTCTGCCAGCTGCCGGACGGTCTCCGGTTTAAACAGCTTTGTGCCATATTCTAAAGTGAAGGACAATCGTTCTTTTTCTTCGGTCACATGCAATGAAAAATCCACCTTGGATATGCCCGCGTTGAATTCCTCCGGTTTAAAACGAATACCTCCTGCTTCCACAACATCTGTGCCGACATTTTGCAAACTGAACATCGTATCGAATATCGGATTTCGACTTACATCGCGTACCAGCTCCAGCTTGTCTACAAGCTTATCAAACGGGTATTCCTGATGCTCCAGTGCCAGCAGCAAGTTTTGCTTAACCTCCTGCAAAAAGGATTGGAACGTTAAAGAAGATTGCGGCTGGTTACGAAGCACCAGCGTATTGACGAACATGCCAATCATCGCTTGCGTGTCTACATGCCGTCTTCCGGCAACAGGTGTACCTACGATGATGTCCTCTTGACCCGCATATTTGCCCAGCAGGACATTATAAGCCGCCAAAAGCACCATAAAGATCGTGGACTTTGTATCCTGGGCCAATTTATAGAGTCTGCTCGCTAGTTTGGATTCCAATGTGACGGTCAAGCTGTCACCTTCAAAGCTTTGTACTTGCGGACGTGGAAAGTCTGTTGGCATATTTAGAATAGGAAGCTCCCCATTCAAGTTCTGAAGCCAATATGATTCATGCGCTTTCCATGCCTCATCAGTTATTTGCTGCTTCTGCCAAGCAACAAAGTCTTTATAATGAAGCTGAATGTTCGCAAGTTGTCTACCCTGGTACCGTTGAATGATTTCATTAAGCAGTACAGCCATGGAAAAACCATCAGACACGATATGATGCATATCCACGAGCAGATTGAAGCCACCTTCGATAAATTCGAGCAGTTCGGCGCGGAATAAAGGAGCTGTTCCCAGCTGAAAAGGCTGAACAAACAAGGTCCGGGCCTGTTTTGCTTCTTCCTTGGAAATACGGGTATGCGGGATATCGAATGGAATGGTGTCCCGAACTTTTTGCACCACTTCCCCGTCTTCCAGATCGAAGTATGTCCGAAAAGATTCATGACGAGAAATAACTTCCTTAATGGCTTCAATGAAGCGGGGAACCTCCAGAGCTCCCTCTATGAAAAGCTGGCCAGGGACATGATAGGCCATTCCGGCTCCTAGCTGTTCAAGCACGTACATTCTCTTTTGGGCAAAAGATACCGGATAAAAGGCTTGTGTGTTCACAGCTACAATCGGTTCGTAGGCCCTCTTGCTCCCACCCGCAATATATGCAGTCAGATCAGCAATCGTTTGCAGCTCAAAAATGCGGCTAAGCGGAATGTGTACCCCCAATTCCTTACCGACTCTCGACAGAATAACCGTCGCTTTTAGCGAATCACCGCCCAGTTGAAAAAAGTTATCGTCATGGCTGATATCCGTTACATTCAGAACGTCCTTCCAAATGTCCACAAGTTGATCTTCCATACCTCGGTTCTCTGAAGCGATGCCTGTTTTAGCGAATACGCCTGCTTGTCCCGGTGCTGGCAAAGCCTGTAGATCAGGCTGGCCATTCGGCAGAAGAGGAATATGATCCATCAGAATCCAAAAACGGGGCTGCGTATAATCTGGAAGCATTTCAATTACAGCCTTTTTTAATGTGTCTGCTTCCCAAGGCTTCGATGCGTTTGCGACCACATAGGCACTTATATACGAGACGTTTCCAGTTTCGTCCGTTTGCGGTGTAATGACGCAGGACTCCAATTGGAAAACCTGCAGCAGATGCTTCTCCAACTGCTCCAGATTAACCTGATGCCCGCGAATATGGATGACCCGATTCAAATTTCCGATATGCCGCAGCTTGCCATCGTTCTCCACATAAACCCATTCCTGGGTCGTTCCCAGCAGACCTGCTGCTGAGGCTTGATACGCCTCCCCTGCTGTTCCGACAGGTGCCAGATGCTTAGAGGTGCCGAGGGCGCAAAGATAGTTTCCATTGGCATCGGTATTCGCTGCCCATGCGGCTCGAAGTTGTTCGGTCTCCGACGCACGGAATAACGTCAGCGCGGAAACGCGAGCCCCTTCTTCCTCTACAAGGGAATGCAGCAGATTCAGGAAATATCCTGACCAGGCCAAGATTATGTTTGGCTGAAAAAGATCTGCATTATAGTCAAAATCAAGACGTAATTGCTTCTGCGCCTCTGTCACGTTCAAAAACAACTCATATTTGCTGAATGATACCTCATGTTCAACGAGCTCCGTCTCCAGTTTATGGAATTGAAAACGCGGAATCGGTCGATCCATATTGAATACAGCCTTTATGACAGGCAAATGTTTTAGCCCCAGCTGAGCGAGTCCGGCAAAGCTGTACTTTTGATAGCTTTCCAGTTCATTCATGCGCTTTTTGACCGTGTGAGCATGCTCCATAAAAGTAGAATCAGGACGCACTTCGCTGATGACCGGAAGCAGGTTGACACAGTTGCCGATCAAAGAGAATGCGTCCATATGGGATTGTCCTGCGGTGGGAACCCCCACCGTTATTTCCCGCTGCCCTGTCAGGCGATGCAGAAAAATTTGAAAGGCGGATAACAGCGTTATAAAAAGACTGCTGCCAAGCTTTATGCTAGCGGACTTCAATTGTTTAACAAGCGGCGCCTCAAGAATTAGGGTATGTCTGCTTCCTTTAGAGGACAGAATCTGCATTCCCCTCACTGGAGATGGCAGCTGGAGGACAGGCTGCTGTTTTTCCAGCATCGCCGACCAAAAAGCCAGGGCCTCTTCCTTTCCTGCTTTCAACTGGTCCTGCTGCCAAACCACATAATTCCGAAAAGATATCGGTTCAGGAAGGTTGTAGTCAGCATGCCGGACAAGCGCAGAATAGATGTGTTCCAGTTCCTCAATAAATACACCGATTGACCAACCATCCGCGATAAAGTGATGGAACGTAAAGACACTCAGATGCTCCTCATCTGATATTTTTAGTAGGTGAATCCGGAATAGCGGCTCGCCTGGCATCATGTTAAACGGGGTTTCGCTGTTCTTGATCATCCATGCCCGGAGATGCTGCTCCTGTTCATCGGGATGGTGAGTGGCAAAATCATAGAGCGGGACTTCCACTTTCATTTCAGGAGCGATCACCTGAGTTTCTCCATCTCCGCTCATATAGATATGTAAGGCTTCATGACGGTTTACAATGGTCTGGACAGCCTCGTTGAACGCCTGCTGCTGAAGCGGACCACGAAACCGCAACAAGGCGGTTTCGTGTAAAGATAGAGAATCACTGCGTTCTGAAACAGAGGCAAACCAAAGCTGTTTTTGGTCTGGCGTTAACGCAATAACAGTGTCTGCTACTGAAGCTTCTGCAGGTACCGTTACAGGCTGCCTGCCCGGCCCCGGGCCGTTCCCATTCGGGGGCGGGTCCGGTAAAAAGCCCCCTTTTCGCAGCTCGTCCACGCTATCCTTGACAGCTTGTACGATACGCGCTATATCTTCCTCGGTATGGGCCGTGGACAAGAAGCAGTTGCGTCCTTCCCAAATATAGATGCCTTTGTCCAGCATGTGATAAAAGAACAACTCCAGATCGCCCTTGAGCACAAAGCGAAATAGGGAGCCAAAGTGAACGACCTTCATAGGTACGTGTTCGTCAGTGAAATAGCTGTTTAGCTCCGCCGCTAACGCCGAGGTACGGCTGTTCAAGCGATTTTGCAGCTCCTCGCCATTTTTCTCCAAATGGTCCAGCACCGCTAAAGATGCAGCCATGGCCAGCGGATGATGGCAGAAGGTTCCTGCGACAAAGGTTCGCTGCTGCTCATGTTGTGGATAGGAATCGTCCCCGAATCTCCACGTGCCCCCGTCAATCCCGTTCATAAAGGCGGTTTTCCCGGCTACGATCCCAATGGGTAGCCCACCGCCAATGATTTTACCGTAGGTCACGAGATCCGCATGTACTCCAAACCACGCTTGAGCTCCTCCGGGCTGAATTCGGAAGCCTGTGATGACTTCATCAAAAATGAAGGCAGTACCCGACTGCTTCGTAATCTGGCGAATTTCCTGCAAAAAGGTTTTGGGCTGAAAATCAGGTCGGCGGCTTTGCACCGGCTCCACCATGACCGCGGCCAATTCATGCGCATGAGTGCGAATATAATTCAGGGAATCGTCCGTCCCATAAGGAAGCACGACGACATCGTCTACCATATGCTGCAAGATGCCTGGAGCTAGAGGTGTCGAATGTTCCTTGTTGTCACCTGCACTCCCCAGAGCCAGCACTCCGTCGAATGTACCGTGATACGAGCCAGCAAAAATGACGACTTTAGCTCGTCCTGTGGCAGCACGCGCCAAACGGAGCGCGACCATAACGGCCTCGGTGCCGGAATTATACATGGCAACTCGTTCCACCCCGGTCATCTTGCATATTCGTTCGGCCACCTGTCCGGCTATGTTGGACATGGGGCCGATACACATGCCGTGCTTCAGCTCTTCCTCAATTTTTTCACGAATAAAGGCCGGATTGTGCCCGAACAGATTTACGCCAAAGCCCATCGTCAAATCGACATATTCGTTGCCATCCAAATCCCAGATTTTAGCCCCGTCTGCACGTTGGGATACAATTTGGTACACCATTTCCTTCAAAACAGGCCGAAAGCCAGCCACATTCCGGTTATTTGCGTATACGGAACGGTACTGCTGGGTGTATTTTTTGGTGCTGCACGTACGGGCCGTGTAGCGCTCTATCAGCTCTTGCAGGTGTTGTTCCTGACGGAGCGAAAGCAATTCACTTGCTTTAACATCCAGCTTTTTATAGGGCGTATACGGCTTGGCTTCATGTCCTGCCTGCTTGGAAGCAGCCTTTACGGATGGAGCTGGTGCTAATCCAGCCGCAACTTTCTGCTTCGGTTCAGTATGGATGATCTGCGTGCTTTCACTAATTCCCGATGGAGAGGCGCTTGTTTGAGGGCTTAATGACTCGGAAGCTATTACGGATGCAGCCGGCTGATGCTGGAGAATGTCAAGCTGCTGTGACATCAGATGCAGCTGTTGCTGTAAAATTCGCTCTACAGCCGAAGGAGCTGTAGCAATCGGAAAACTTGTAGCCTGTGTGGGCCCAGCCGGAACGGCGGACTCAAGAGTCGGTTGGGTTAATGGAAAAGCTGCATGATCAACCTGGTTCAGCGTTCCTTCTGGACGATTTTCCATAGACTGACCCGGGAGTTCAACAGAAGTAGAAATGCTCACCCGTTCGGCTACGTAGCTGGCCAACCGTTCCAGCGTGGTCAACGATTCGAAAAATTCGTTCATTGGAATGTCCAGTCCGAAGGTATCCTTGATACTGTGGCGAACCTGGGACAAATTAATGGAATCCAGCCCAAGCTCCAGAAAATGTGTTTGTGGCTCCAGTTCCTCCAGACTGAGTTGGGACACGTTACCGATCATTTTCGCTAACTTTTGAAGAATAGATGATTTGTGCTGATCGGTAGTAGATGCTGGCGCTGAATACTCGTTCCCCATAATTCCAGACTCCTTTGCTTTTGAGTTTTCATGAACTGGTACCTTCTGTTCCGTTCGAACCTGTTCGGGTACGTTAATCCAGCATCTTTTCCGTTCGAATGGATACGTAGGCAGAGAAACCTTTTTATAACGCTTACCTGCATAGAGGGCATTCCAATTGATCTGCGCTCCTTGCACATACTTGGCAGACAGCTGCTCCAGGGATTGGAGCGTGTCCAAGCTTCCAGTGACCATCTCTGCGCTGCCTATGCTATCCGCTATTCCAGTGTATACACCTTCGACGACTCTGCCTTGTTCATGCAACTGAAGCACCTTCGCTTTTAACGCATCCGCTCCTGCAGCAGTCACAGCAATCCGGTGATTCAGATGGCTTCTGCCTGTGTTAGCCGTATAGCATACATCCTCCATCACGATCTCTTCCACGCGCCCGAACCGTTCTGCGTACCGTCCGACCAACTGGCGCAAAGCGGATTCACTCCGCGCCGACAGGGTCAACAGCAGCGGTGATGATTTATTGTTGCTGTCCGTTGGACTTGGATCTGGTTTTGTCTTCGCTATATACTCCTCCAGCACCACATGGCAGTTCGTCCCACTGAATCCAAAGGAACTCACCCCGCTTCTTCTCGGGAATCCGTCCGTCTTCCATTCCCTCAGCTTCGTATTGGCATATACCGGGGATTCCTCAAAATGAATCTTCTGGTTTGGTGTGCGAAAATGAACAAGCGGCGCAATTTGCTGGTGCCTCATGGACAGCACGGATTTGATCAAGCCCGCAATCCCGGCGGCTTCGTATAAATGACCGATATTCGTTTTGACCGTGCTGATCGCCGCAAACTGCTTATGCTGTGTATGCTTGCGGAAAGCCTTGGTAATGCCGTCAATCTCAACCGGATCGCCCAATTTGGTTCCGGTTCCATGCGCTTCGATATAGCTGATCGTTTCAGGATCAGTCCGTGCATCGCGCCACGCCTGCAAAATGACTTCTGCCTGAGCCAGCGCATTAGGCGCGGAAATACCAATCGTGCTGCCGTCCTGATTGATGGCGCTACCCTTGATCACGGCTAAAATGTGGTCGCCGTCTTGTTCCGCTTTGCGCAGCGGTTTCAGGAAAACAGCACCAACTCCTTCACCCCAGCCTGTTCCGTCCGACTGGTCGTCGAAGGCGCGTGCCCGATCATCGGAGGATTCCATGCCAATAACGGCTTTCAGCGGCAACAAAATCGTTTTCACTCCACCTGCCAAGGCCATGTCGCAGTCTCCATTGAGGATGGACTTGCAGGCCAAATGCACTGCCACGAGTGAAGAAGAGCATGCTGTATCAATTGTTACTGCCGGACCTTTCAGATCGAGCAAATATGCAATCCGGCTGGAAATAATGGACGGTAAATTACCAATGGCAAAGTTCGGCAGCGCGCCTGGTTCTACCTCGGACAACAAACGCTCATATTCAAAGCTGGTCTTGGAGAAGCCGACATATACGCCGACCTTTTGGCCTGCTAGTTGCTTTCCCCCATACCCTGCATCCTCAATCGTGCTCCAGGCTGTTTCTAGAAATAACCGTTGGTTCGGGTCCATGAGCGAAGCCTCTCTTGGAGTCAGTTTAAAGAAGGAGTAATCGAACTTGTCTACTTCATCCAGATAACCGCCTTCTGCAATTTGCATATTCCGTCCTTCCGTATTCAGACGCGAAAGAAAAGCTTCGGCATCTTTTCTTCTTTCGTCGCTGTACGGGCCGATATTATCAGCGCCTGATGCTACATTCGCCCAAAACTGCTCCAATGTTTCCGCTTGAGGAAACCTGCCTGACATGCCGATGATGGCGATATCTCGGACATTTGCTTCTTCCTTGGCTTTGGACTCTGCTGTTGCAGTTGCATCTCCGCTTAGATTTTGACTGGAGATATACGCAGCCAGCTTGGCGATGGTCGGATAGGAAAAGAAGTCCGTCACCTCAATATGAATCCCTAATTGATCCTCCAACAGGTCCACAATTTTAACGAGCTGCAAGGAAGTCACTCCGATATCAAAGTAGCTGTCGTCCGTCCCGATCGACTTTACATTTAAAATATCCTGGCAGATTCCAATCAGCTTCTGTTCTATCTCTCCTTGAGGTAAGACTACACGCTCAGCTGCTTGCATGACTCGAGTAGCCTCGGCCAGTGCTGTCAATATTTCATCAAATTCGCCCTGCTCATAACTCTGGGCTAATTTGAAGCGCTGAACCTTTCCACTGGTTGTTTTAGGTATACGCCGGATCGGAACCACCTTGTGAATATGCCAGCCTCCCCGGTAATTCAGATGGCTTTTCAGCTTTTGGGCAAGCGGTACAAAATGCTCTATTTTTTTTGCGTGCATTACAAAGGCTATAATACGATCCTGCCTCGTTTGCGTATCATGTACACCGCACACAGCTACTTTTCCGAGTTCCACACCATCCAGTTCCTCGGCGATTCTCTCAATATCATGTGGGTAGACATTCTGTCCGTTCACAAAAATGATATCCTTGGCTCTACCGGTAATAGTCAGGCGTCCGTTTCGCATAAACCCTAAATCTCCAGTGATAAGCCAGCCATCCTCCGTTATAACCTTTGCGGTAGCTTCTGGATTGTTATAATATCCGGATGTAACATTTTTGCCGCGGATTTGCGTGTATCCAATCACCCCATCATCAAGCACCTGATTTTGTTCATCACAAATACGGACAGAGGTATTAGCCAATGGATAACCCAAATCCAAAAAAGTAAGACACCGCTTGTCAGACTTGTCCACTTCTTCTACAGGCTCACCAACGTGTAACTGGTGCCGGTTCAAATGAATGGGAATAAAAGTGTTTTTGTCCAGAGGCGGAGAGGAAACACCTACACTCGCTTCTGCCAGCCCGTAGACGGGTAACATGGCATTTTTATTCAAACCATGAACACTCATTGCATCCATAAACACATGACAAAGCTCTACAGATATTGGCTCAGCTCCATTTAAAATCATACGGACACTCGTCAAATCCCAGTTAGCTGCTGTTTTAGGTTTATACTGATCGAGAAAAAATTTATATCCAAAATTGGGAGAGCATATTTGAGTCACCTTATGCTCCGATACTTTTTTTAGCCATAAAGACGGGCGTCTGATAAAAAGTGCCGTTGGCATAATCAACTGCTTGGCATTAGCGATCACACAGGTTAAATGAAATGCGATCAATCCCAGGTCATGCGTAAGCGGCATCCAGCCCAAATAAGCATCCTTGGAGCTCATGTCTGTTTGATTTGCAATATCCCGGATATTGTAAACTAGATTTTCATGCGTCAGCATGACTCCTTTGGGATCGCCTGTAGAACCCGAGGAGAATTGGATAAAAGCTAGCTCCTCCGGTTTGGATATATGAACTACACCTTTATTCTGAGCGGAATAATCGAATCTATGGCTTGAAAAAGTCGCTTTTTTAACCGGCTCAAAGGAATTCAGCAGCTCGTGCTGTTGCGCGTATTTTTCAAGCTGCTCTAATACCTTGTCATCTGCAACCATATATGGGCGGGAGAGTGTGTTCCAGATTTTAAACAATTTCATTTTATGCTCATCATTATTCCCTATGCTTACAGGTACAGGAACGATTCCACCAATCAGGCAACCCCAAAATACATTCAAAAAGTTATGGTTGTCGTCGATCTGTATGATCAGCTCATCGCCTGGTTTTACTCCTTGTTCCTGTAATTCATAAAGCACCTGTAATGCTTGCTCCAGAAGTTTCCTGTAGGATACGTATTCCTCTTGTTTATCACCGGAAATAAAAATGATTCCGTTCTCATCCCGGCTTGCACGGTCCTGAATGATTTCAACTAAGGTTTGAAACTGCTCCATCCTGATCCCTCCTCAATTGCTCTAGCATTGCTTTCCGCTCTCCTTCGGAGACCTGTTTGGTTTGCAACACAAGGCAAATACACTCCAGTATTTCCTGTCTTTGCTCAGAAGCAGGAGGCGAACTGCTGCCTGATTCCAAGTTTCGCAGTAATTTTTCCAGTCTGCGCACAGGTAAAATAACACCCTTTCGATACTCATCTTCATTCCAATTGGCGTTGGGAGTAGACACTGCTAGTGACAGGGAACAGGCAATCCAATCACGGATCGAGAAACGGCTGCCCAGTTCAAAGCGATCCAAGTCTCTGTCCAAGGACAGCACTTCGATATTAGGGCTTATTTCCCTCACTAAATTTTTCAGCACTGTTCGTGGACCTAACTCGATGCCTTGTTTTACGCCATGATTCATCATATATTGCACGGTTTGAATCCATCGAACCGGGTGAGTCATTTGCAAAATCAATCCTTGGCGTATGCTGTCAAGATCGCGGTATGGCTGAGCGGTCACATTGGAGATCACGGGCCACTTCGCTTCTTCATTTAAAGTGTACTTTTGCAGCTCTGCGGCCAGTCTGTCCGCAGCAGGCTGCATAAGCGGACTATGAAAAGGGCCGCTGACCTGCAACCGCGTAATTTGGGCTCCTCGCTGTTCTAACTCGCCAGCTGCCAAAGCGACAGAGGTATGATGACCTGAAACGACGTATTGGCTAGGTGAATTGTAACATGCAATGGCTGCAGGCTGATCGACTGTGGAGTACAAACGACAGCATTCTTCCACTTCGCCCAGCTCAGCTCCGCGAATGGCAATCATGCTGCCCAGCTTTGTCATTGCGGCTTCTTCCATAAAGCGTCCCCGCTCTTGGACTAATCGTAAAGCGTCTCCAAAGGACAGAACACCGCTGCTTACCAGCGCTGAATATTCACCTAGGCTATGACCAGCTGAAAATTCAGGGATAATTCCGATTTCATGCATATAACGCCGGAATGCAATGACACTGATCGTGAGAAGTGCGGGCTGCGTATAGAATGTTCTGGATAGCTTGGTCATCGGACCTGCCATGCATAAAGCTTTCAGATCATATCCCAAAATATCAGTAGCCTCTTCGAACAAGCGATCCGCTTCTGCAAATCCGCTATGCCATGTAGCCCCCATTCCTACATACTGAGATCCTTGTCCAGGAAAAACCAAAGCTATACGATTCATATCAAACCCCTTTCCACAAAAATTATGGAAGAACAAAGGTATCTTTACATTTCATGTATGTATACATATGTATGGTGACATTAAAATGTAGAGAAAACTGCAGTAAAAAGCAACGAAGTAGATTGCCAAAAAACAGTAATCGACATATGGAAGTGAATTGGTAATAGGGTTCCGTTCGTGGTGTGATTGTGAACAAAAGTCAGGTGTGTGAGTAGACTTGGAAGTGTAAAAACCTTGGAGTATACTGAAATTTCAGGCTTGAAAGCTAAAATTCAGCATCATAGATGAATGGTGTGAAATTACTGGAGTCATACAGGGTGTTTTTCTATAAGTAAGCGTTAAATATGGAATATTTTATTTATATATTAAATATGGACTCGAAAAATGTCAATATCCATCCAATTCCTTTAATAAGAGAAAATGATGAGATATGAATGTTTTTGTTACATTAAGCCTAAAAGTAAATTAAAGTATGGCAATATAATGTTAAGTATATTATACACACAAACCATGTCCTTTTTTGTCTAAAAAATCAGGCATGGTTTGTAATAACAGATCATGGCACGGATCATTAAGCCCCTTTCGTTACATGAATTAGCTTCGTCCGTTCCCTGTAATCGGAACTACTTCAGTTAGCCGGGTCTACAGCGAACCATATCACAAACGGCAAGTCGGTTATAAAATCAAGGGTCTTATATCTCAGATGGGTGACAGTAGCCTGAATGACCCCGTCAATTTCCAGCACATAGCAATCATTGTGTTTAATGTTCTGACGAATGAGAGCAACATCTGCCTGAGCGGTAGGCCACTGGATTCCCAACTGCCGGATCGTTTCGTACGCTTCGTAGGTCACATACTGTTTGTCTGCACTAAGTTATCTGAATGTTCAGGTAAAATATGATGAACGAGATGAGGAGTTAAAACCTATCTGCCATCAAAGACCTATATAACAATGAGATTATCGCCTATTAGATCAGCTGCAGGAAATGACTTGGAATTCCTTTAGCCATTTTCAAATTTATGGATACCCACAGTTCGAACCGCAGCGATTATTGTTTCGTCACTTCACAAATACTCATATGTTCTTCGTTCACCAACCGGACTGCCTCCATCTTTACATCTAAGGAGTATTGCCGGAATGATTGTCCCTTTTTAGCCATGAAAAATCCCCTCCGTTCAACAAGATTAAGTCCATCTTAACAGATGTCTTTTCTCTCTTGTCTACTAGAAGGGGATAATACCACGCTGCCCTGTCCTTTTATAAATGAATAAAATCCGAATACCCCTCTATGAAAAAAGCAGCCCCTCTTGAACTGCCTTACTGCTATTCACTTCAACAATAGGATGAGTTCATTCATGGGCTACCTCATTTACCAAGTAGCTATTCAGCGTTTTTTAAGAATTCAAGCTCTTTGACAATACCGGGAAATAATTTATCTAGATTGTAAAATGCCAGCAATAAAATTTGCAGGATAGCCAAGATAATTGGGACGTAGATAAACATGAAATGAATAGACGCTAGCGCAGTAGTACTGATTGTAGCTTGTCCACCAGCATATCCTCCCAATGCCAGTCCCCAACCGATAAGTGCCGCTCCCAAACCGCCTCCCGCTTTTGTGCCGAAACTGCCCGCACTGTACACCAGTCCTTCGGTGCGCATCCCTGTCTTCCATTCGCCATATTCAATGGTATCTGCCAACATAGCAAAGAAGGTTCCGAGAATAGCGGCATGCCCAAGCGCTTTAATAACGAGTCCCAGACAGACCGCCATCAGACTTGTGGGGCTGACGGCAATGACAAGCGATCCGACAATCAGGAGGATACTTCCGATAATGGAGGAATTTCGTTTACCGATCCGCTTGACGACGGGGGGTAATAGCATATAACCAAACAGGGAAGGAAGCAGTAAGGATATGCCGAGGACTCCAATCAGATTGGCGTCTTTTAACACATAACGTGCGTAGTAAATATTCATACCTG
>RCUE01000126.1_pt1 | contig 29372 bp, 22 predicted proteins | sample 2166111 | NCBI WGS metagenome assembly RCUE01 (sample SAMN09930795, study PRJNA488358) | compost metagenome | feature: garden; material: soil; isolation source: compost soil in phenylacetonitrile-enriched culture | place: Germany: Experimental Botanical Garden Goettingen | collected 2016-01-27 | reverse complement strand
AGCATCGCCTTGCCAAGGCGAGGGTCGCGGGTTCGATTCCCGTCGTCCGCTCCATATTTGCGCCCTTAGCTCAGCTGGATAGAGCGTTTGACTACGAATCAAAAGGCCGGGAGTTCGAATCTCTCAGGGCGCGCCATTTCTTAAAAAAAATGTATAATGTCGGGATGTAGCTCAGCTTGGTAGAGCACCTGGTTTGGGACCAGGGGGTCGCATGTTCAAATCGTGTCATCCCGATACTGATTTGCGGGTGTAGTTCAATGGTAGAACTTCAGCCTTCCAAGCTGATAGCGTGGGTTCGATTCCCATCACCCGCTTACCGATTACCTAGAAGCCGAAAGGCTTCTTTTTATTTTGTCCACATTACATTTACTTCTATGTATATAGGCCAATGCAAATATGTCTCCTGTCATGCACAGTTGGGGATGACTTGTGTATATTGTACATAGGCTCTTGTTACTTTTGACACCTAGATCTCGAATTTCCTCCTCTAACGTACCCCTTTCTCCTGCAGTAAGGCTAATTTCGTGATCAAATCCTTTAAATATAGGAATCCTATAGCTATTATGGTGCGAATTTATGGTGATAACTCAACAGTTGCTCTTGGGTTGTGCACATTTCCCTTTATTTATGTGGGTAAAAATCGGAGTGTTAATGAGGAAATACCTTAGAAACACTGAGAAAATGGCTAATTTGTGTATATCTTTGTGGATAGAAGGCTAATGGAGTTGACTTTGTCAACAAATAATAAACATATACACACTACGTTGCATGAATTTGTACCTTTAAAAACACACTCTTTATAAGAGACTGTGCATAATGTTTCACGTATCACTAGTGTATACATTAATTTCTATTTATTAATTTCATATTTGTTCATAAGAATCCAATATTTTCTCGAAAGAAGTAATTCAAAAAGATGATTTTTTACTGTAAATTTTGCAGCTTTTCATGCGTTTTTATTGTATGATGTTAAGAAAGTGTCAAATTTCGTGTGTATACGTACCTTTGCTACAACTGAATAGGTGTGGAACAGATCAGATGGGGGGAAAAGCATGACTGAGCTTACGTTAACCGCTAACAAAAACCAATCCAACAATCTGCTGCGGCGGGACGTTCGTTTTCTAGGGAATATTCTTGGTGAGGTTTTGGTTCATCAGGGTGGCAACGAACTTTTGGATATCGTGGAGAAAATACGTGAGACAAGTAAATCGTTACGTGCCGGGTATCAGCCGGAGTTGTATGAGAATTTCAAACAAATGGTCAGCGGACTGGATACGGATATTCGTCACCAGGTTATTCGCGCGTTTGCGATTTATTTTCAGTTGGTGAATATCGCTGAGCAAAACCATCGTATTCGTCGTAAGCGGGATTATGAGCATTCGGCTGGTGAAGATGTTCAACCTGGTTCCATTGAAAGTTCCGTTCAGGAGCTTAAACAAGGGGGCTTCTCCGCTGAGGACGTTAGTAACTTGCTGAATGAGCTCTCTTTGGAGCTGGTCATGACCGCACATCCTACAGAAGCGACACGACGAGTAATACTTGATATCCATAAGCGCATTTCCGAGGACGTCATGCTGCTGGATAATCCGATGCTTACCTTGCGTGAGCGGGAACAGGTACGGGAGAATCTGCTAAACGAAGTAATTACGCTGTGGCAGACAGATGAGCTGCGTGATCGCAAGCCAACTGTATTAGATGAAGTAAGAAATGGAATGTATTATTTTCACGAGACCTTGTTTCATGTACTGCCAGATGTATATCAAGAATTGGAACGATGTTTAGACAAATATTATCCCGAACAAAAATGGCACATACCCACTTATCTGAGATTTGGTTCCTGGATCGGTGGAGACCGGGACGGCAATCCGTCTGTGACATCTCATGTGACTTGGGAAACGTTACGTATGCAGCGCAAGTTGGCTTTGAGAGAATATCAGCACACGTTAAAGGAACTCATGGGTTACTTGAGTTTCAGCACCAGCATTGTGCGAGTTTCCGATGCTCTGCTGGCTTCTATTGAAGAAGACCGTACTCACATTACACTTAAAAAGATGGAAGTATGGCATAACGAAAAAGAGCCTTACCGCATTAAACTGGCATATATGATTGCTAAAGTGAACAACATCCTGGATGAAAGCAAACAGGGTACCAATGAGCGTTACAATTCTGCGGAAGAGCTCATTGCAGACCTAAATGTTATTGACCACAGTCTGCGTCATCATTTTGCCGATTATGTGGCAAACACGTATATTCAAAAGATGATTCGCCAGGTAGAGTTGTTTGGATTCCATACAGCTACGCTGGATGTCCGTCAGCATAGTCAGGAACATGAAAATGCGATGACTGAAATTCTTTCTAAAATGAATATTGTGTCGGATTACAGTAAGCTGTCAGAAGAAGAAAAAATTAATCTGCTGGAAAAGCTGCTGAATGAACCTCGTCCGATTACTTCACCTTATTTAAAATATAGCGATAGCACACAGGAATGTCTTGATGTATATCGTACGATTTATTTGGCTCAGGAGGAATTCGGCAAGCAGTCCATTACAAGCTACTTGATCAGTATGACTCAGGGAGCTAGTGACTTACTGGAGGTTATGGTCTTATCCAAAGAGGTAGGCCTGTTCCGCATCGAGAAGGATGGCACTGTTATCTGTACGCTGCAATCTGTCCCTTTGTTCGAAACGATAGATGATCTGCACGCTGCACCTGATATTATGAGAAGATTGATGAACTTGCCTGTATATCGACAATCTGTGGCTGCGATGGACCAGCTTCAGGAGATTATGCTGGGATACTCGGACAGCAATAAAGATGGCGGTGTGGTTACAGCGAACTGGGAACTTCGGGTCGCTATGAACAGCATTACGGAAGTAGTTAATGAGTTTGGCGTAAAAGTGAAGTTTTTCCACGGTCGTGGAGGTGCGCTGGGTCGTGGAGGAATGCCACTTAATCGCAGTATTTTGGCTCAACCTCCTCATACGATTGGAGGCGGAATCAAGATTACGGAGCAAGGTGAAGTACTATCATCCCGATACTCGCTCAGAGGTATCGCGTACCGGAGCTTGGAGCAGGCAACATCGGCGCTGATTACGGCTGTAGCATATCATCGTTCCGGGAAGAAGGAAGTGTTTGAGGAGAGCTGGGAGGAGATTATCGCCCGCATTTCCCAAGTATCACTGGATAAGTATCAGGATTTGATTTTCCGAGATCCAGATTTCTTCAACTTCTTCAAAGAATCTACACCGTTGCCTGAGGTGGGCGAGCTCAACATTGGATCTCGTCCATCCAAGCGTAAGAACAGCGAACGTTTTGAGGACTTGCGCGCCATTCCATGGGTTTTTGCATGGACACAAAGCCGTTACTTGTTACCTGCATGGTATGCGGCTGGAACAGGTTTGCAAAGCTTCTATCAAAACAATGAGGATAACCTTAAAGTGCTGCAAACGATGTTTAGGGACTCTGCTTTCTTCCGGTCACTTATTGATACACTGCAAATGGCAATCGCTAAAGCGGATTTACTGATTGCAGAAGAGTACGCTGGGATGTCGGATAACGAAGAGGCCCGGCAGCGTATTTTCGGGCAGATTTCAGCGGAGTTCAAGCTGACATCTGAGTTGATTTTGAAAATAACCGGACAATCCGAGATTTTGGACGACGTGCCGGTTATTCAGGAATCTATCCGCTTGCGTAATCCTTATGTCGATCCGTTAAGTTACTTGCAGGTTCAATTGCTAAGTGAGCTACGGGAGTTGCGGGATCAGAACGGTGATGATACGGAGATGCTACGTGAGGTATTGTTGACGATTAACGGAATTGCCGCAGGCTTGAGAAATACGGGCTGATATAGTGCGGTTGTACGAATACAGGCAATCGGGTACTCATGGGGTGCCCGATTGTGCTGTTTGTATATTGATGGCAGGCGTGCTTGCAGTTAGTAACAATACTACAGTTGATTTCTGGATAAAATTAAACTACGATGAATAATCATAAACATATAATAAGTAACCCATCAGCAAGTCTGGGGGAGTATAGAGTGGATAATATGGAAAGCCGCTTGGTAAGGCTGGTACAGAAAGGCGATCAGCGAGCTTTTGCGGAGTTAGTCGAGTTATATAAAGATCGGATTTTTCATCTTTCCTACCGGATGCTAGGTAATCGCCATGAGGCGGAGGATCTGGTGCAGGAAACTTTTTTGCGTGTGTATCGTAATTTGGAAAAATACGATCATGGACAGAAATTCTCAACTTGGATTTATCGAATTGCTACAAATCTGTGCATTGATCGTCTGCGAAGGAGAAAACCTACATACTCACTTGATGCTGAAATGAATGATCAGGAAGGTGTCGATGGATACGCCATGCTCGCCAGTGAAGAGCTTACCCCTGAGGGGAGCACGCTTCTGTCTGAAACACAGGCCTTGATTCATGACGCCATCGACAGCCTTCCGGATAAATACAGAACGATTATGGTTTTACGGTACTTGCAGGAGCTTTCCTTACAGGAAATCAGCGATGTGCTCAATCTCCCAGTCACCACTATTAAGACAAGAGTACACAGGGGACGGGATTTTCTGCGCAAAAAACTGGAGCACAAGCTATAGATCATGCGCATAGATTCTAGGAAAAGAGTCTGCGTAGATGTTTTTATGAAACATAATGCTCGTTGTAACGTATGTAAGATGAGCAAAGTTTCTAAGCCGGAGCATGTTATGTTGAGAAACACGGAAGAATATTAGAAAGGATTGGCTCATATGGATTGCAAACAAGCCGTCTCTTTTATGCATGACTATCTAGATGGCGACCTGTCTGAGCAGGACAAACATGAGTTGGAACAGCACTTGTTAGACTGCCCGGAATGCCGCATGCGTTTTAAAGAGCTGGAGCGGACGGATGCGATGCTTTACGGTACACGCTATCATCAAGTGCCGTGTGTATCGGATGAGCTGACATTTCGCATTATGAATGCTTTGCCGCCGCATAAAAGACAGACTGCGGTGCCTATGCTGACCTGGGTGAAAAGGCATCCCGCTGTAACAGCCGCCGCCTTCTTCCTTATTGTTATATGCTCAAGCATGGCCAGCTTTTCTGGCACGGACCATCAATTGGTAGTCAAAGGAAGTCATCTGGATCAAGTTGTTATTCAGGGCGATACTGTGATTGTGCCTGAGGGGAAATCCATTGCCGGAGATTTAACAGTGCAAAATGGTGAAGCCCGTGTATACGGTGAAGTGGAAGGAAATGTCACTGTAATTGATGGTTCTTATTATCAAGCGTCCACCGCCCATATTGCAGGACAGGTTAAAAGTATTGATCAAACCTTGGATTGGATTTGGTACAAGGTTACTGATTTATTCGGGGGACCTTCTTCTCCATAAAAGAAGCTTGAAATGGCAAGGACGATATCGAGCGCCTCTTTCCGCTGGAAAAGGCGTTTTTTTGTATATGAAGCTGGCGAATTGTACTGTATTTTACTGATTTTGGCGGTTCTTTTGTCACACAGCTTGCAACGTGAGCCTGATCGTTATAACCTAGATAGAGAGAGCATACTGTGTACATATTACACCCACTCACTACAGAAAATTGCGGGGGCATGCGCATGTTGGATTATTTTGCGGACCTGACTTGGAAAGAGTCCATTAAAGATATTATCGACATTTTGATCGTAACCTATATTATGTATCAGCTTATTTTACTTGTTCGCGGAACGCGTGCAGTTCAATTGTTGAAAGGGATTCTGTTTCTGGTTGTCATTTGGGCGGTTAGCACCTGGTTTGATTTGTATACGCTCAAGTGGTTGATGAATCAGATGTTCACCTTTGGTGTGGTGGCTATCTTTATTATTTTTCAGCCTGAGTTGCGTCGTGCACTGGAGCAATTGGGGCGTGGCAAATTATTTGGGCGTTCGTCTGCGGATGATGAAGAGATTAACAAGTTAATCGGAGAAATGATTAAGGCGCTGAATTATTTATCACGTAGGAAAATAGGAGCTTTGGTCGTATTTGAGCGCGAGACAGGGCTAAACGAATATACGGAGTCTGGTATCAAGACACAGGCCGTAGTCAGTTCTGAACTGCTAATTAACATCTTCATTCCTAATACACCTCTGCATGATGGTGCGGTGATTATTCAAAATAAACAGATTGCTTCTGCGGCCTGTTATTTGCCATTATCGGAAAATCCGTTCATTAGCAAGGAGCTGGGAACCCGTCACCGGGCTGCGATTGGGGTGAGTGAGGTAACGGATGCCGTAACTGTCGTGGTATCGGAGGAAACAGGACAAATTTCTTTGGCCATTAATGGACAGGTCGTGCGCGACATTAAGGAAGAATCCCTAATCTCCAAGCTGTATGAGGAGTTGCGGCCAACACCGTCTTTGAAGGAAAAACGCGGCTCATTCTGGAATCGGAGGGGAGGCCGTGGAAATTCATGATGGACAAATGGATTAACAATAATACGATTTCCAAGATATTGGCGCTTGCGGTTGCTGTCCTGCTGTGGGGAATGGTCCATCTAGATACAGGTACACCTTCATCTACGTTGACCGTTTCTTATAATAATAAAGTGATTGATAATGTAGCCATTCAGGCCAGTGGTCTGGATGATTCAAAATATGTATTGTCAACCATGGATACTGACCATGTTAAGATGGAGGTCAGAGGACAGCGCTCTGTGCTGACTTCCTTTTTCGCAGATAATTATCAAGCAAAGCTAAACTTAAACGGCTTAGGAGCAGGTACTAAAACATTGTCACTCGAACCGGACTTGCCGGATGGAGTGGAGTTGGTATCTATGACTCCTAACCGTGTTACAGTGACGATTGAGGAAAAACAAACGAAATCATTTAATGTATCTATAGTTCCTAAAGGAAACCCAGATGCGGGACTGCAGCTTGGTAAGCCTGTGATTGCTCCTCAGACCGTAAAGGTCACCTTGCCCAAAAGCCAGTTGAGTACCGTCACTGCCGTTCTGGGGGCTGTTAATACGGATGGCATCTCAGAAAAGTTTGAACAGAAGCGTGTAAAACTGAAGGCTTATAATAAAAAGGGACAGGAACTTACGGGAGCGGTCATTGAGCCATCCACTGTGTCCGTTGAAATTCCGGTAACTCAGCAGGCGAAGTCTGTGCCTGTTAAGATTGTCTATTCCGGAGAGTTGCCAGACGGACTGGTGCTTTCTAAAGTGAATGCAAACGTGAAGGAAGCGGCGGTATATGCATCGCAGGATGTATTGAGCAGCCTTAGCTCTTACGTCACGGCTACATTGGATTTAAGCCAATTTACGGAAGCGGGGACTCGTACAGTTCAAGCTAATTTGGCAGCCCCCTCAGGTTCTGATAAAATCGAGCCAGGGTCCATACAAATTCAGGTGACTGTTGTTCCTTCCAATGAAGTCACAGATACGGAACGGACGCTGTCAGGCATCCCAATCGTTTTACAAGGTGCAGGAGATGGAGCGACTGCGACTGTTACAGCGCCCGCAGGCAAGACGATGGATGTTACTGTGAAGGGCCCGCAGGATCTGGTAAACAATTTAACCAATGATGATATTAGTTTGGTGGCAGATGTAAGTGGCCTCGCGGCTGGTCAACACGAGGTTACTCTGAAAGTAGGCTTGCCTAAATATATTACGCAAGCCGGAAATGCTGGCCAACTAAAGGCAACGATCAACATTGAGAGCCCTTCTACGCCTGCTGTAACGAATCCGAATAGTGAGAATGAATCAAACCCCTCTGGTAGTGGCGAAAAGGGGCAGGAGAGGCCACAGGAGGGGCAAGGCAATCAAAGTGGAAACTCTGACGCTAAGACCGGGGACAACGCAGCTGCGGAGGATAAAACAAATCCTCATAACGGCGCAGATTCTTCTGCGAATGGAACCTCGGAGAACAGTCAGCCATAACATGTTTTATCTGTAGTAAATAATCAAGATTTATTAGACAAAAAAAGGGAGTCATTTTACATGGGGAAATATTTTGGTACAGATGGTGTACGAGGCGTTGCTAATCAGGAACTTACAGCCGAACTGGCATATAGCATTGGCCGCTGCGGCGGATATGTTTTAGCAGGTAATGTAGAGAAACCGACAGTTGTTATTGGTATGGATACACGGATATCCGGTCTGATGCTGGAATCGGCTCTTGTAGCCGGTTTGCTGTCCATTGGAGCTAATGTGGTTCGCCTAGGTATTGTTTCGACGCCTGGGGTGGCATATCTCACACGTCAATTGAAAGCTGACGCTGGTGTAATGATCTCAGCATCCCACAATCCAGTTGAAGATAACGGCATTAAGTTTTTTGGCGGTGACGGTTTTAAATTGACAGACGAGACGGAATTGAAAATTGAAGAGCTCATGGATGCAAAAGAAGACCAACTGCCTCGTCCGATTGGCGGCGGATTGGGAACGGTTGTTGTAGACGAGCATTCACGTTACGATTATCTGGAGTTCTTGAAAACAACAATTAGCCATTCTTTTGAAGGAATAAAAATTGTACTGGATTGTGCAAACGGAGCAGCTTATGAGCTGGCGCCGAAGCTTTTTGCAGAATTGGGAGCTGAGGTACACACTATCGGTGCCGAGCCGAACGGTTTGAACATCAATGATCATTGCGGCTCGACTCATCCTGAAAAGCTGAAAGAGGAAGTGCGCCGCTTGAAAGCGGATATTGGTCTGGCCTTTGACGGCGATGCCGACCGTCTGATCGCAATTGATGAGAACGGGGAAGAGGTAGACGGCGACTATATTCTCTGCATTTGCGGAGATGCAATGAACCGCGCTGGAAAACTCAAGGACAGTACTATTGTATCGACAGTGATGAGTAATATCGGTTTTTATAAAGCTACTGAAAAGCTGGCACTCAAGACTGCAAAAACTGCGGTCGGGGACCGTTATGTGATGGAAGAAATGCGTCGGGGTGGATTTAATCTGGGCGGTGAGCAGTCTGGTCATGTTATTTTCCTGGATCACAATACGACAGGCGATGGCATGCTGACCGGGATTCAACTGGTAGATACCTTGAAAGCTTCCGGCAAGAAAATGAGTGAGCTAAAATCGCTCATGAAACAGTATCCGCAAGTGCTCGTAAATGTGCGTGTGCAGGACAAACGCAATTACGAGGGGAATCCTGCTATTGCAGAAGCAATTGAGCAGGTGGAACAACAATTGGGCGATAATGGGCGTGTATTGGTCCGTGCTTCAGGTACAGAGTCGCTTATTCGTGTAATGGCCGAAGGCCCGGATAAGGACGAGCTGGAGCAGTTTGTCGGACAGATCGTAGATGTCGTGAAAAAAGAATTAGTTTAAAATTTTGTAAACGTAGGTTGCCTGTTAAACATAAGCAGGCAACCGCATTTACGGTTATTCACTAAGGATTTAACGCCTTTAGGGTGTAATTATGAATAAAGTGTCATTGCCAAATGATGCTCTGCTGAATATAATATAGGGATGTTGTGACTCAAATAGAGAAAGCGAGGGTTGTGAGGTAACGTAATACAAGCGCCAGAGCTTGATTTTGTGCGGGGGAACTTGGTGGAGAAGCAACGGATTCAGTTGAAATAAAGTTGCTTGCAGATCTGTTCACGACAAAACAAGCTGACGAGGTGAAGGTGTTCGAAACATTCGGCGGGGACCTTCCGGTGAAGCATCAAGCCGTAAACCGGCAGCGGAAAATAAACAGGCAACTGTTTACACAACGCACCGGTAGATGCCTTTATTATTTTATAACCTAAATTATAAGATTCATTTCATGAATGTGCGGCCATCATCATTGGCGTGCGCGGTTTGGGAATTTCGTTACATTCGTGAAGAGATGCCTGTAAATTCTATAGTTATCATTGACAACTTCATAGATGAATGAACTTTATTCCACAATCTACCGCACACGTTAGTCCTGTGATGAGTCGTCTTGTGAAATGATGATCGGGAGGATAACGAATATGTGTGGCATTGTAGGATATATTGGTAATCAGAATACGCAAGAGGTATTGATTGACGGATTGAAGAAGCTGGAGTATCGCGGTTATGACTCTGCGGGTATTGCCGTGTTTACAGATTCAGGATTGCAAGTAGCCAAGGCTAAAGGTCGTCTGGCGAATCTAGAAGCTAAACTGGATGGTACGCCGTTGGTAGGCCATGCAGGTATCGGACATACACGTTGGGCAACGCACGGTAAGCCTTCTGATGAAAACTCCCATCCACATTTGGATGAGAGCCAAAAGTTCTCTGTAGTTCACAACGGAATCATTGAGAATTATCTGGAGCTGAAGGAGCAGCTGATCAGCGAAGGTCATACCTTTATTTCCGAAACGGACACCGAAGTTATTTCCCATCTGGTTGCGCGTGAATATAAAGGGGATATCGTTAAAGCAGTACAAAAAGCAATTACCTTTATGCGCGGTGCTTTTGCACTGGGTGTGCTGACAGAGCATGAGCCTAATAAGCTGGTTGCTGTTCGTCAAGCTAGCCCGCTGGTTATTGGTGTGGGAGAAGGCGAGAACTTTATCGGTTCCGACATTCCGGCTATTCTGAAATATACACGCAATGTATTTATTTTGAACGATGGCGAAATGGCTGTTTTGACCAGTGATGCTGTCGAATTAATGACAATCGAAGGCCAATTTATTTCTCGGGAAATGATTCATGTCGAATGGGATGCTGTAACAGCGGAAAAAGGCGGCTATGAGCATTTCATGTTGAAAGAAATTCACGAGCAGCCTAAGGCTTATCGTGACACAATGTTGGGCCGTATCGATAAAGATACTAAAAAAGTTGTTCTTCCTGAACTGAAGCTGACAGAAGAACAAATTAAAAATATCCGCAACATTCAAATTGTTGCGTGTGGTACAGCTTACAATGCAGGTTTGATTGGCCGTACGGTTATTGAAAGTCTGGCTCGTATACCGGTAGAGAATGATGTGGCTTCCGAATATCGTTATCGTTCACCTATCGTAACACCAGAGACATTGGTGATCGTGGTGAGCCAATCCGGTGAAACTGCTGACACGTTGGCAGCACTGCGTGAAGCACAAGCAAATGGCGCTCATGTACTGGCGATTACAAACGTAGTCGGTAGCTCCATCGCCCGTGATGCAGATGATGTGTTGGTTACACTGGCAGGACCGGAAATTGCCGTAGCCTCCACTAAAGCCTATTCTTCGCAGTTGATTGCGTTCTATCTGTTTGGTTTGTATCTCGCTCAAGTGCGTGGCACACAAACGGATGAGCAAGTAGCCCATGTGCTGGCTGCTATGGAATCTCTGCCAGAGCAAGTGGAAGAGATGCTGGGTAAAGCAGATGCGATCAAATCCTATGCTGAGCAAATTGCAAGCCACAAGCACCTGTTCTTTATTGGTCGCGGTCAGGACTATGCTGTAGTACAGGAAGGCTCCCTGAAGCTCAAGGAAATCTCCTACATTCATTCCGAGGCATATGCTGCTGGTGAGCTGAAGCATGGTACACTGGCATTGATCGAAGAGGGAATTCCAGTTATCGCTTTGGTAACTCAGGAATCCGTGTTGGAAAAAACCGTGAGCAACATTAAGGAAGTCAAAGCTCGTGGCGGTGACGTGCTTGCAATCACGTATGAAGAGCACGCTGTTGAGCTACTGAAATCCGTGGATCAAGTATTTGCAATTCCAAAAACACTTCCGATTCTGTCGGCTGCCATTTCAGTTATAGCTCTCCAATTGTTAGCCTACTATGCATCACTTGCACTGGGTCATGATGTTGATAAACCACGTAACCTGGCGAAAAGTGTTACTGTAGAATAAGCATTAATAAAATTCTAAATTAATTGTCTGGTGATAAAAAAGTGTGGAACCAGTAAAAGATGTATGGAACCAATAAAAAAACTGTGGAACCAGTAAAAAAAGTCTGGAACTGGTCATTTTACAAACATCAAGAAAGATCCCGATGATATATCGGGATCTTTTTAGCTTAGGAGGGCAATTATGTCTACAATAGGCCAACGAATTCGAACTATTAGAAAAACAAATAACTTAAATCAAATAAAGTTTGCAAATATAATTGGAATTTCTCAAGGAACGTTGAGTGAGCTGGAGCAAGATAAATACAGACCCTCTCTTGATATAATTATAGCAATTAAAGAAAACTTCAATTCCCATATAGAGTGGTTAATCTTTGGAGATACGCCTATATCAAAGAATACTATTTTTAATTTAGCCATTGAAGCCCAGGAATTAGAACTTATTTCTTTGTTTCGAGAACTTACTAAAGAAGATAGAGATGAAATTATTGATTTTATAAAACTGAAGATTGTTCGGTACTAATCTTTCACGGGAGCTCCTTAATAATATGTCTTAGAAATACTCATTTTAATCTTGGTACATAAAAGTCACGAATTATCCGTATACCGATTATCGGTGGCATTTATGTATAAAAAAATTAGCAATGACTATAATATGATTAGAGAAGGGAGTGTAATAATTCAATGTCACTAAATTCACTTAGCATGTTTGATATTGCTTTTGTAACACCCCACGGTATCTGCTTTCAGCAAGTTTTTTATACTTGCTCAAGAGCTATACGTGAGAAATGGTTTGAAAGAGCTTTGAAAGAAGGCGGTTGGAGTCTCAGCATTAGATATACCCCAACCGATCTAAAATCAATTTACATAAGAAATGAATTTGAAGATTATGAAGAATGTAGATTGGTGGTAAAAGAATCATTACAAGGTCTTAACATAGAGACCTATTTACAGAGTGTTCAACTAATGAAACTTGCAAAAGAAATATTGAAAGATTATCAATAAAAGCAGAGTGATTATAAAAGGAGGTTTTTAATATGAGGCGCTACTTCTTTAAGGCGATAAACTAATGTTTCTATTTGCTATACTTATTCTTCAAAGGAGAGACAAAATGCTCCATTAAAAAGGTAGTAATATTTTTACCGAATAGATTCAAATCTTCTTGTTCTAATACCTGTCCATTTAATTCAATACGAAATCCAGAATTTAGAATTCGCTACTCTTTTAGTTCAAGAACTTAGTGAGGCAATGTCTAACATGGTCAATAAATTGTTTATTGCTATATAACTTTACGATATAACAGCCATACAGAAGGGCCTTGTTCTTTTGCTCATTAATTCAAGTGACCATCGTCATCCTGTTTATTAGGCTGGATTGGAGCTATGCGGAAGGAACGAAAAGTAAATGAGCGAATAGTTTCCAAATTTCTTTTCATGGTATTTGTGGTGGTTCCAGACTTTTTATTTTTTGTGTTTATCACGTGGTGCGACAAACTCAATAAAATCAACAAAGTTGGTTCCAAACTTTTTTTTCACCCAATAAAAAGTGTCTGGTGATAAAAAAGTCTGGAACTAGTCATTTTCAAACATCAAGAAAGATCCCAATGATATATCGGGATTTTTTAGCTTGTAAATAAAAAACTTGTGTTCAGTTACACTAAAGTTGGTATCTTTACGTTATAGTTGGTTCCTGAGTTTTAAAAACCGGTTGTCCTAATTTAGGATAACCGGTTCTTTTAGTTGCTGAACTAACCGGTATTAAGCTGCCTTGATGTCAAAGAAAATAAAGTATTTTCTTAGTACTTTGATCAAGATAGTTTTAAGCATTACATGCTACCCGCATACGTCCTTTAGTTAAATATTGGGAATCTAATTTAGTGAGGAGGACGTAGCCCAAGCGAAGGCGTGAAAGCGTCCTTTTATTGAACTAACGGGCAGGATAGCCACATATGGAGCAAAGCAGTGTTAACCACGTTGACCTACCCCTGGGACTGGTAATGTGTCGTATCGTTAGCTGCGCTAACAAACGTCGATACTGCAAATGCTATTGGAGTAATTACTTTCACAGGGGCTTTAATACAGCCTTAAGACTAAAAGAGGTTAATTCTTTGAGATTGGCCGCTTTTGCCTTTTGAAATTGCTGCGCAAAGCCAGTTCAGAAAAGTATAATTTTCTTTCTTTTAATGACTTTTTAGCTTATACGCAAGAGAGATTTAGCATTACTAGCTATATAACGAAGAACATCAGAGAATAAACAGAAGAAATGTTCGGGAATATTCAGTGAATATGCTCTCGCTCTACACGTCTATGTTCCAAAATAAGAGCTCAACCTATAGTGGTTCCTAGTATGCGGCTAGCCGACGACCCGAAGTTAATTAGTGACAGGGAAAGGGGGATATCAAGCCAGTCATTACACTCGCAGAATCCTATATTGCATTGCCTTCGGAAGAGGTTTAACTCCGTTACTTCTATCTGCTCATCCCGCTCTCTGAGCGGGTTTTAGCTTTTTATTGAGTAGAGTATAGAAATGAGATTATTAAGTCTTAAAGGTTCATCATGATTTGTAAACATCATATGAAACGAGGAAAGATGGAGGGACAAATTAATTATATTTACTCACTCTCCTAAGCTATACGATTTGATAGAATTGTATAGTAATGTCTTTATTGTTTACATTGAAAATAACACGTATTATGGTTCTTTCTGTAAACAAAATCACTAATCTATCCGATACATACATAAGGATGTTTTATTGTTAAATATACCCTTGAAAATTATGATTTCACATATCATTTATATTAGATTTCGGTTTAAGATAACCAGCTATTTTAATATGTACGGTAGTATATAAATGCAGCAACCAGAAAGGAGATGGAACGTGAATCGTGAGGAAATTCTTCAACATTTTGCAAATGAGGTCCACGAACCGTTAAAGCATCAAATGTTATTTACGTTGGAAGCCTCTTTTCAAAATCGTAAGCATGCTTTGGTGAAGACATTTCGTAATTCACTGGAGCAACTACTCGGGAAAGTCAAGCAGATGCAGCGAGAAGGTACCAAGCAGGCGTTGGGATATATATCTTACTCCATGCTTCGTACCGAATTAGCAAACGGAAGGGCGACCTATTTAGTGGAGGCCATGGACAAGACGTGGTTTATGGATCGCCATCCTTGCCGAGATATTTATGATGCAGATTGGGCATTTCGCTATTTGGACGAGTGGGAGACTGAATTATGTAAGCACGCTAAGAAATATGGCGGAAGAATCGGATTGGATGATATTCAAAGGATGAAATTGCGCGTGGCAATACATATTCACCAATATATCATGGCTTTTGCGCGTTTTAGTATCACAGAAGAATGGTTGGATGCAATACAGTTTGCTCATGAAATACAGTTGGAAGATGTGTTCGAGCTGAGAGTCGGAGAATATTGGGACCAAAGTGAAGTCGTTTATAAACGGGATGTGCGTGTCAAAGATTCGACGGTGACGAAAGATTGGCTTGAGGAAAAGAAGCCATATGACTACATACATGAAGTTTTTCGGGGAATTGACGGATCTCGAGGAGATTATGAGGGAATACGTCTGCAATATGCCGATTTGAGTGAAAGTTCTTTTAACAATAGTGTTTTTACAGGAGGAAATCTGATCGGTTCCCGTTGGAATAAAGCCTGTTTACAAGAAGCGGATTTTAGCGGTTGTTTGATTCAGGAAGCCCGTTTTGAACAAGCCAACTTAAAGGGAGCATCTTTCCGGGATGCAATAGCTGTACCTGGAATTTACCAGTCTAAACGATGGGAAAGACCCGGTTTTCAACCCGTAAGTTTTGCAGGAGCGGATCTTACAGGAGCCCAATTTCAGGGAGCCTATTTGAAGGATGCAGATTTCACCGGGGCCATATTGCAGGGGGCTGACTTCATGGGGGCAGCGTTTGAGGGAGCCTGCTTCAAAGGAGCAGTGCTGGATGGAAGCCGGTTTAGTTTAGGTATGCATCCATCCATTCAGAGTCTAACTTAATTTGGATAACACAATGTGGGACAAACGGAATGGAAGGGACGTGGCATAGTGGAGTATTTCCTTTGTCAGCACGATGATCGGATGTTGTATGCTGCTGTACCCGTGTGGGATGAAGAGGCAAATGCAGAGATGATGGACCTAAATGGCTGGACGAATTGGCCTCTATCTTATGCTGCACAGTTTAAGGTTAATGGTCACGATTATACAATTTACCCTGATATTCTAATGGGTTCCAGGATGATGGTATCTGATGCTGTGCATAAATTGTTACAGGTCTTTGTGCCGGGCTTGTTTAGCCGCATGGCTTTGCTTCGGGATATGGAACGTTCGCAGCAAAAGTTGTATTGGATGATTCAACCCCCTTTAGTGGATTGTTTGGGTGAGCAAAGCCAATTTCGTCCCGGAGGAACATTGATGAAGCTGGTCGTAGATCGAGAACGTACCAAGGGGAAATCTCTATTGCAAGTTCAAGGGTTGCGTGAAACCTGCACGTTGGTCAATCTGGCATTGGCGGAAAGTCTGTTGCGGAGAGGGACAAGTGGCATCACCTTTCAGGAAGTCGCCATGCAGTAATAAAGATGGGAGTGGATGATATATGGAACATCTGGATAAGAAAATTGTTTCGTTGCTACACACAGTAACAGCAGAAAATACCGAAAATGATCAATCTTTAATTCAGGATGAAGGAGTGAATCACGCTCACGGGAAGGAACCGTTTGGACAGCCCTTACAAACATTTATGCAACTCGGTGGGGAAAGATTTATTTTTGCTCAGCGACATTTGCTGGATGAACGCATCAGTATAACAATGCCAAAGAGCTTTCGGGATATGCCCATGCACGAGCAACGATTAAAATATCCTTCTCATCATCGTCCGGATTTTATTTTTACCAATAACACAGGCACGATTAACTTAACCTTCAAGCATACCGAGAGTCCATTACAAACCGAAGAGTTGGAGTACTTTACGGATGAGATGGCTCAGGTGGTAAAGCAAACCCAGAAGTTGACTGAATGGTTTGGCCATGAAGTGCTGGAGAACGAAGAGTGTCGGATTGGATACTGCGAATTTATGACACCAGTATGGAACGCACGTGTATATAATTTATCCTTCTTTACGGTGCTGGAAGGACGTGCGCTAATGTGTACTTTTAACTGTACGGATGAAGAGATGGCAACCTGGCAGCCAATAGCCCGCAGTATGCTGCTAACGTTGAAAATAGAGTCTGAGCGAAAGGAAAATCAACTCTTATGACATTAACCCACATTACATATGATCGGTTGCAAATTACACCATTTGAATTGGTTAGCATTCAGGAACTCCATATGACCAAGCGGCTGAATGAGCACACCCGGCTCTCTTTTACCGCTATTTTACCTGAAGAATTACAGGACAGCTATGTCCAGTTGATCGAAGCCGATTCCCCGGTTTGTGTGTCGCAACTAGATGAAGCAGGCACTCCAACACCGCTATTTAACGGAACGGTGCTCCATATGGAAGTCAAAGTGGTCAGAGATGTGTATTACCTGGAGGTTGAGGCGATATCACACACGTATAAACTGGATATTCATAAAAAGAACAGGTCGTTTCAGGACAAAAATATGAAGGTTGAGGAATTGCTGCGGGCTGTAGGAGCAGATTATCCCGGTTTTGATATCATTGATTCCGCTACAGGGGGAGCGGCTTTAGGCCGTATAGCAGTCCAATATCGTGAAACCGATTGGGAGTTCCTCAAGCGGATCGCTTCGCGTTACCATACTTCACTCACACCTGCGTCGGTATTTGATGTGCCAAAGTGCTATTTTGGAGTCGAGGAAACCCAGTCTGGACTGGACTTAACCAATTATCATTATACCGTCAGCAAGCGAGTTGGAGATTATCGTTATTTTAACGGCAATGATACAGCACATGTAAACGAGCATGATTTTATTGATTACCGGGTTGAGGCGGAGCAGGTATTAGAGCTCGGCAGCACCGTTACCTTTAAGGGTAAAAATCTGTATGTGTACAAGGTAGACACTCATATGCAAAAAGGAATGATGCAGCACGTGTATACCCTGACTTCCCACAAGGGATTGAGACACCAAGAGGTGTTTAACGAGCAGCTTATCGGTCTGTCTTTACCAGGTAAAGTCATTCAGATAGAGCGGGATCGTATCAAACTGCATTTACATATCGATGCCACACAGGACCCTGCAAAGGCTCACTGGTTCACCTATGTTTCTCCTTATACTGCGGAGGGCCATAGCGGATGGTATGTAATGCCTGAGCTCGGGGATACCGTGCTGCTCTATTTCCCTGCCCATCGCGAGGAAGAGGGCATGGCAAGTACATCTTTGCGCGAAAAGAATCAGAGTACGGGACAACATGCTCTTGCACACCCTGACATCAAATTGTTTCGTACCGCCCATGGCAAGGAAATCAAATTAACCCCTGATGAAATTGTCATCACCAGTAAAGAGGGGACGATGTATATCCAGCTAAATGAGAAAAATGGAATTCACATTGTAAGCGATAAACAGATTCAGTTTTCAGCAGGAGGGAATATCTCTATTCATTCCGGCAGTAAAGTGAAAATCACGGCCGGGGATGAAATTCAAATGACGAGCAAAGGCAGTACCGTATCGCTGGGTGGAATAACCAATGTTCTGGGCAGTGAAGTAAAAACAAACTAAGAAAGGACATGGGGAAGGGGAAAGGAAGAATGGCAAAAAAGTCTCATTCGGAAGAGGAACCTATTCAGGCTGGACGGGGAAGTAAGCAAGGATACGTAGTTGCCGGGGCCATCTTGAGCTGCAGTTTTGGTACGCAGCCGACACGTCTCAAACGTCCGTTCAGTCACGGAGTATATGTAAAAGAGAAAGCGCAAATGAACGTTGGAGATTACTTGCCAGGAACCAATATCAGCAATTTCGGTCGTTGCTCCTGCCCAGCTAACCCAGCGGTCAAAAGCAGTGACATGGTGGATATCTACGGGGTGAAAAAAGCGAACTGTGTTCCGCTCATCACCGGACCCTGGATCGGCGGCAAAAGTGATGTGCTTGTGGAGGGAGAACCAGCCTTGCTGGATCAATGCTCGAATGCGTGCCTATACGGGGGAATGATTCGGATTACAGACGATGGCCAGACGCTGGAGTAAGGAGGTACAAGTTGGATCACATACAAACGATGTTAACGTATAAGGAACTGGAATGTACAGGTCCATATCCTCTTCAAACGATAAACGAACTGCGTATCGAACGAAAACTAAATGACCACGTCCGGTTAAAGATCAGTGGATGGATAGATGAGGAACAGAGAGATCATTACATAGAACAGGATCAGGATAACGAACCGGTCATTATCCGTACCAAAACAGAAAATGATCAGCCTGAACGCATTTTGTTCCATGGTTTACTGGTCCATGCAGAAACACGGATGGTGCGTGGCATCTATTATGTGGAGCTTGAAGCCGTATCTCATACAATTCAGTTGGATATCACACCTGTAACTCGTTCTTATCAGGATACTTTAATGCCCTACGGAAATTTGATCAAGCAAATCATACAGAAGTACAGCCAGGCCGATGTTATTGATAACGTAACAAATGGTGCTACCCTGCATGCATTTACTTTACAGTATCAGGAGACGGATTGGGCCTTTCTCAAACGGGTCGCTTCCCGATTTGGAGCTATGCTGGTCCCGGAAATTTCACTAAACGGGCCCAAATTCTGGTTGGGTATGCCGGAGGGACAATACGTTGAAATGAAGCATCCCGTTTACCGTACTCGGCGCAGTTTTGATCCCAACAGCAAAACAAAATTTAGCTACTTGCTGCAGAGTGAAAAGCTTGCCCGGCCCGGGGATCTGACGGATTGGAATGGCGAGCAATGGATGGTAGCGGAAGTCACTTCTGAATTGCAAAAAGGAGTACTGCTACACGAGTATGAACTGGTTCACGAACAGGGGATTCAGCAAACAGAGATTTTGTACTCGAACCTCACCGGAGCCTCACTGGAAGGGCATGTATTAGAGGTCCAGTCAGGCCGAATACGTGTTCATCTTACAGTGGATGAAAAGCAGGATCGGGAAACGGCATGGTGGTTTCCATATGCTAGCAGTTATACAGCCGAAGGGAATAGCGGTTTGTACGTCATGCCGGAACGAGGAGATAGGGTATCCGTCCGGTTCCCTACAGAGCAGGAGGCGGATGGATATGCGGCAAGCTCCATACGACAAGGGAGAAACTCGCCAAAGCTCGCTGACCCAGCCACCAAGTATTGGGGGACACCTCATGACAAGGATATCAAGCTAAGTGCCAGTGAGTTGAAGATGACGGCCAAGTCGGAGCAGGTTTACATTCAATTGAATGCATCGGGTGTTCAGGTCGTCAGTGAGCATGAATTGTCATTGTCGGCGGGCAATACACTTTCATTGCATGCAGATGGGGAACTAAATATTCAAGCTGCCGAGGCCATCTATTTCAAAGCAGGCAGCAGCAGTTTGATGCTGGACGGTGAAACGGATATCCGATCCGCTAAAGTTCAACTGGAAGGGACGGTTAAAAAACCGGTTTTTGTAGCCGAACTGGCTCCGGTCTGGGAACCGCCATTAATGTCTGTAAAAGCCTATGCAGAGGCGCAGGCGGCGAAAAGTACAGCAAGCAGCAGTACAGGAGGAAGCTCCAATTCAGGCGCTACATCGAAAGATGAGGGAGCCGTTAAGTCAGCCGTAAACACTCCCAGCTCACCGAAGGCCAGTCTACTGGATGGTGTATTGGGACTAGCCCAGAAAGTATGTGATGTGGCTGGGTCTATTCCTGTCTTGGGAGCCATTCCAAAAGCAGCAAGTCAAAAAATAGCTTCGATTCGTTCCGAGGTCGCTTCCTCCGGACCGTCATCCATAGTTAAATATGCGGCAGCCGGATTTTCCATGATTGCCAGCGTACCTTCCCATGGTTGGGGAGTGGTGTTGGGGAAGAGCGCCAAGGTTGTTGCCCAAACCTTGCATGCGCATGCGGAGGAACAAAGAACGCGTGAACGGCATGCGACGATGGATTTCCTCGGTAAGGTATGGACGAGTGCCAGGGGATATGGAGAAGTACAATCCATACATGACTTCATCAACTATGTAAAGGGAGTCAATCAAGCTTCCGTACAAGCCTATAGCGAAATTCCCCTTGATATACGGGAACGCTGGGATCAAAGAAACGTGGATCAACAGTTTGAAAAGGCGCTGGATGCTTATTATAATAATCAGGACCTCTCCACAGATATAATCGCTTTAATGGAACATCAGCGGCAGACAGACAACCATTTTCGATTTAGTGACAGAGCTTTAATGAGTTCCAAGTATCGGGATGACATGAAAGGATACACGACGGAACAGAAGAAATATTTGATTGATTTTCTGAATTCGATTGACGATTATAGAAAAGAATATGGGCCGTTTAGGGAAAGTCCTTTTATGAAAGACCTGGATGAGACTGAGCGGATTGTGTTCAATGAAATCAAAAACTCTACTCATGAATATGTAGAGGCGACATGGGAGCGAATACGTAACTTCCCTAATCTGGATATTCGTCAAATGGTGATTGATAACTTCAAAGGAAAACAAGACGTAGCAGATAAAATTGTTAAAGTCATAACGCAACCAGATACTGTTTATGAAAAAGCAAAAAACAGCTCCAAGCAAGAAAATGCCCATCTGTTAGTAGAAGCAGCATTTGCGTTTGTGGTTGGAAGGAAAGGAAAGAAAGGAAAGAAACATTCCAAAGATGACGGTGCTTCACTAGGAGGGTCACATAAGAAGGATGATCACACTCCTGAGGAGAGAGGAGAAAAGTCAAGCGAACTAACAGGGGAAACTCCCAAAAATGAGGGAAGTCATAAAAGTGTAGGTAATCATTCTGTAACCAAAGTGATGTCAGAAAACGCAGCAAAATATAGAGAGAATCTTAACTATGACTGTTCTGAAATAGCAGATGATTTAGCACAAGCAGCGGGTGGAAAAGGTGAAGTGCTAACTATTAGATCGTCCGAAAAATTCGGGCAGATAGAGGTAACTGAATATGGATCGAAGGTTGATTTTGACTATCATACGGTTTATTCAGATGGCAAGTATATTTACGATCCACGATACAGTGAAGTGCCGATTCCTAAGGATGCCTATCTTGAAAAACTGAAACAGTCCAATGGCGGGAATATCGAAGTCACTACAGAAAAATTGGAATAGAGGCGAGGGTAATGCAACGGAAAAGCTTTTATTTTAAACATTCGTCAGAAATAAGAAAGAATGAAAAATTGGCTTATACTATTTCAAAACTTGGGTCTTTCGAATGGGTTAGAACTGTTATGTATTTTGAGGATGATATATATAAATTACCACCAGGATTCTTCTTTAGGTTTTCTAACGGCGAGGAAATATATAATCAATTGAAAGAATGTATAAGATCATTTAAAGGAAGCCTTGGTTGGATTATGTATGTGAGTAAAGATACAAAGAATAAAAATTATATTATTGAACCTACTGAAGTGTACATGGCAAAGTCTACAGATGAATTTCACGAGCATTATAACGTTAAAAAAATTTTAGAAGATAGATATAACTGCATATGTGAGTTAGCAATCGAGGATATTGAGCCGCTTTGTCTGCATATTGAGACTTGGTTTAATTTGGAGGATGCAAGACCTGTATTACCTAAAATACCTGAGTGATTATTTAACTGTGTACGTATGAAAAATAACTCCTATGAAAGTTTATTTCCCCTAGCCTGAAAAAGTTTAGGCTTATATATTATTGCATACGTATAGCTTTGATGCTTGAAGCTGCATATGAACGAAGGAAAAAGTACCAAGCCTCACTTAAACCGAGAAATGAGTAATAAATATTTGGGATATTTACAACATAATGGATTTTTGTCGATATAAAATACTATAATAATATTAGATCGTCAGTATAAAACTGTTTAGCAAATGGGTCATCTAACTTTAGACGGCCTATTTGTGTATTCATAGAATATACTGGTAGGTAGTTTTAAACGAATTTAAGTGATTTATCCCTACAAGAATATTAGGGAGGAACACGACGGCTCTCATTCAACTATCTTAGGATGCATGAAGAACCATATCAAAAGTTACAACTCACTGCGAGTAAAACTTCCAATTTATTCTAAGGTCGCCTAACTCTGCTCATAGCTAACTAAAATCATATATGCGAAAAAATATTCGCTATTTGCGAAAAAAATCTTTACAGGATATTATTTCTAATGATAGACTATTAGTGCAGTGAGAGGTTTAGTAGATTTTTCTATTACCCATGGTCATCTTCCACAAATTGGAGTTTAATTACTCGCGGAATACAAACTTGTATTCTACCTAATGAGGGTCGCACGGCGTCGGATGGCGCTGAACGCCAACAGGCGGCAAACCGATCATTACACCGCGCGCTAGGGATTGCACGCGGTGCGAAAGGAATTAGGTAGGTATCCTTCGTGCACCTTCTTTCTTTCAGGGAGGGAACTAAGTCCAAAATCTTTCTTAGTTCCGAAAGGAGACTGCAAATGCAGAAAAATTCACTGTCCACGAAGGACTACCCCATCGAAGTACAGTCTAGAGTTTCACGGAAAGAGAAACATCGCTCCTCAATTAAGTTATTGATCTTTAAGTATCCATTCAAGATTTTAGAGGGGATTCTTACAATTGTCAGGCTTATTGTGGTTTTCCGTGATCTTCTGAAGTAGTCGAGTTAAAATGGGGAGCCTACCTAATTTTAATTTTATGTTTATTGATTGTGAAAGGTGGATCAATACTATGATTGGAGAAATCCTTAAAAGAACAAGATTGATCTATGGGTATAAGGCAAGCGTTTTGAGTGAGAAACTTGGAATTTCTTCAAGTTATTTATCCGAAATTGAGAATAATAAGAAAAAACCTCCATTAGATCTGCTTGAGAAATATGCAGCTGTTTTTGACATGAAAGTATCGACTCTAATACTTCTTTCTGAAGATCATGATGATGCAGTACGGAAAAATTGCACTGAAGATTTTGTAAAGAAGATGATGATTAAATTTATTGAGTTAATGTCAAAAAATGAGGTAGATTCAGATGGCCAAGATGATAAAAAAGTATGACTTTAATCAATGTGTTTTTTATAAATTGAAAAGTAAGAATAAGCTAGCAAAGTACCTAAATCTTGAAGTTAGTCAGTTAAAACAAATTGAAGCTATGATAAAATATCGTACTTTTAATCATAAGCAGGAAGGGAAGAAAGATCGTTTGATCACTGCACCCAATGATGATTTGAAAAGGGTGCAAAAACGTGTTCTTCAGTTGTTAAGTAGATTGGAAAGACCGTCTTGGCTTATTTCGGGTGAACGAGGCAAAAGTTACATAGACAATGCAAAAACGCATCAGAAATCAAAGTATGTTTTAACTATAGATATTCGTAGCTTCTATGGAAATACTATCCGAGAATATGTATATCTTTTCTGGCGAGATGAAATGATGATGTCAAATGATACCGCAGAAATCCTGACAAATATATTAACATATAATGGGGCGATTCCGACGGGAAGCCCGGCAAGTCAACTAACAGCTTATTATGCATACCGAAATATGTTTCATGAGATCCAAGCTCTTGCTCATGAAGGGCATGGATGTATATTTACCTTATATGTAGACGATATGACTTTTTCCAAAGAAACACCTTTTAGCAAAGATCAGTTGCGGAATGGTGTCGACATTCTTCTAAGAAAGTACGGACATAAGCCGAGCTATCGCAAAATGAGATATTACTCTAAAAATAAAAACAAACCAATTACAGGAGTTGTGTTATCTAAGGATCATACTCTCTTAGTAAGTAATTCACTGCAGAATAGAATTAAACGTGATTCCTTTTCAGTGCTTAAAGGTGGGCAACAGTTAGGAATTCCAGAATTGCAATCTTTTAAGGGAAGGTTACAAGCTGCTCAAATCGTTAATCCAAGAGTATTTCCAGAACTCACTAAATTTACGAATGAAGCTATGAAAAGCGTTTTAGCAATTGATACAAATAATATTGTAGCAGACAATATTTCAAATAAGCCTTCTACTAACTATGAATTAATGAGAAAGAGTAGGGGATAGAGGGTATATGAATAAGCGCAACTATATTGGGAGATTACTCAGAACAAGCATCAGTTTTATTATTATTTACACAAAATCAGAAAAGCTTAAAATTAAAAGGTACAACTGATCAAATCTTCTTGAAATAAGAGGGGCTAAGCTACTCCTAAGGAATAGACATCTAATTCTACGAGTGCTAATTTGAGCCGGCTTCTAGAACCTTGGAAGTGTATCACAAAAATAAGTGCCAAATAGGTTAAGGCCTGTCTGGCATTTATTTTATAAGAAATCACTGTTTCCATCTGTACAGATCATTCCTGATGTAAGGGGATAGTTTTAGGATCGGCAAGGAAGATTGTTTCTTCAAATGAAATACTTGTTGTCTGGCATTTTTTTGTTGAGATTTATATAGTTATGACATTTTGTTATGATGTTGTTTTTCTTCACTTTACCTCCCGTTTTTAACGTCTTTGATGGCTGCCATCCGAATCAAGCTTTTTTTTCATCTCATTCTTTCTTGAAGACACCCTATCGTACCGAGCAACTTGGAGATGAAAAGCGACTTCATCCGTAAGTGCTTCAGTTGGAAACTCCAAGGTTAACTCTTCAGTGACTCATCTCTTAACACACAGTGCCTACTGTTTTTAACGAATAATTAATAGTGGTTCTTCCTTTTGTAATTCGCTTTACTCACGTAAATCTCGAAAAAAAAAAGACAAAATCCAGTGTGGAATCTGATTCTATGTGTTCGAAGTGTTGGGCATATTCTTTAGGTGAATCATATTTATAATTATTTATTTTCGGATATTTTTTTCTAAAAAATTCCAATAATAGGCGGCGTATCAGGAAAACCTGAAAGTCGCCATTTAACTAAACATGAGAGAAATTTAGCTAATCAAATTCTTGATGATATTTCAGCGCAAGCTCGGGGTGACAAAAGCGCTAAAGCGCGTTTAGAGGCATTAAACGATCATGTTCTTGATAATAGGCGTAATGGGCAGAATTACGCAGGGTGGAATTCTGTATATATACGAGATGAACATGGAAACAATGGTGTAATGCGAATTATTTATAAGCAAACTCCTAAAGGGATTGAGTGGCATGTAGTACAATGGCACTAGGCTTTCTATGGTAGAATTGCTTTTATTGCCATTAATCTGATATAAAGTCGTGTAAAAAGTTAAATTAAGTAACACTAACAATAGAAAGGGAGAAAGTCTAGTGGACGAGAAAGTTAAATATATTAATGAGCTATTCAAATATCTAACACAAAATAATGATACAAAAGAATATCAAACGTTTTTTGCTCTACTAGAAAAAGTAAAATATAATCCTAGCTTGCTAGAATATTACGGAGAAGAATTTGTTGAACATTTGATAGACCTTCTCCCGCGTATAGAAGATAAGTATGATCAAGCTTCAGTAATAGAAACAATCATTGAATGTTTAGACATTTACACATTTAGTGAAAACTACCTTAAGGAAATCTTTGATAAATATATGTTATGTGTAGCTGAAAAAGCTGTTAATGTGAAAGGAATGTCAGCTTGTTTAATAGGGTTTATACAAGCGGGAATTAGTGAAAAAGAAATAATTAAGAAGTTGGAAGAGAATTTAGAGAAAGAACACTTAATAAACGTACTCTCAAAAATGTACATCAATTTTCTTGCTAATTCTGTAGAAGCCAAATCTTACTTGATGAAGGAAGTACAAGAGGCTTATTATTTAATCCAGCGTTCTGGAATTATCGCTCAATTTTTATTATTAGTGCATCCACACGTTCGGAAATATGCGGGAATAAGTCAGATCACATTCTTATACGATTCATACAGAGGTGTGTATGAGGATTGCTGGCCAAGAGGGTTACTTCCCAATATGAAAGACACGCTTATTAAGTCAAAGGTGCTGTCATCAAAGGAAGTAAGTATTTTAGAAGAGTTGGATAGGTTAATCAATAAGCAAGAAAAAGAATTAGATTCGATGGAAGTTAGAAAATTGTATGAAGATTTTTTCGCAGGTAAAGATCCACTTGAGGTAATCTTTACTTTGCCAGTGTAGAAAATTATGTAAGATGATTCTACCTAACCACTTGATGATATGTTCCTTGGATTAAGCGGGCGGTAGATAACGAAGCCAAGCAAATTCGATTATTCTTACCCCTGCTAAGATTGAATTGATATGTTATTCCGATGTGACATATTCAAGATTAAATAATCGCCCTATGCTTCTGTGTGTGATTCCTACCTATAGAGTGTCTACCATATAAGGGGAAATATCTCGAAAGGAGAAATCGTTTATATCATCCTGTAAAAGACTGCATTCAAAAGTTTGGGCTAACACATCGGGCGTTTGTCGTTCTGCATGATATCTCTTGAGAGTTTCGTAGTTGCTTGTTTATTGCTACACTGATTCCATCCCCCGCCTCGGCGACGATGAACAGGAAGCATATATCTTATGATGGAAGTGGAGAGCAGCAAGAACCTACCGCCGTAGCGGTAGGCAGAGTGAATCAATGAAGCATCTCCTTTAGATACGACATAGTTCTTATACGACAGTTTGTGGGTTTAAACTTTATATGATGTAAGCGAACCAGCGGATTATGGAATAAACTAAGAGGAAGACCGCGTTTGGGAGTCGGTTTCCAACTTTCTTTTCATGGTAAATTTTGGTGGTTCCATACTTTTTATTTCTCGTGTTTATCACGTGCCGCGGCAAACCCAATAAAACCAACAAAATTGGTTCCGTACTTTTTTATCACCCGACATTAATGTTGTGTACAGACAATAAAGTTGTATATTAATTATTAATGAAGGATAACAAGAATATCTCTTCTTGATAACTATTTAATAAAAAGCCCGATGAGCACGTATCATCGGACTTTTTATTACATTCAGAGGGTGACTGCTTAGGTTTCAATCAGAGCGAATATAAAATGCATAACAAGTCAAAAGTTTTTGAATCCTTTCCTGTTAGCGAAATCCGAGCAAATGCGTTAAACCAAAGACTTGATTGGTGTAATCGGCTGTATCCGTATAATGCACCTCGATGGCCAAGTCCGTTTCATGGTGGAGCAAACCGTCGATGACGTGTACGGTATCCCGAGTGTTCGTATTGATGACTTTCGTGAAGAAAATGGAAAATTGGTCGCTCACGAACCGATAAATCGTAGCTCCTTTTCCCGTCCCGTAATGGGACTTCGCATCTACGTGAAGCGTCGAAACTATTAGGAGATTCAGCTGATGAAAACTCAATATCTTATACATACAAAAAGAGCAGCTAAACAGGCTGCTCTTTTTGTATGTATAAGAATGTAACTGATAGAATTACCGTCCAGATTGGAGTAGAGGATATGACTGTCCCATTTCCTGTAGATTAATCAATTATACATATTTTCCCTTTTAGAGGATACTCTCTACTAGAAGATAAGAATATAATCTTTTCGTCAAAATATTTATTAAAATAGTTGTTCGTTTTAAAATGAATATCAGGCTGATACCATTTAGAAAACCCATTTCGCTGAAACAACAAAGGCATACCCAATTGCTCGGATCGCTTCCCCTTTAAACCATCTCCAATGTTCAGCGAATCAATATATATTCGATCAACAATCCTCTGTAATCTTTTGGGGAAATCTGGCGTTAAGGGCAAAAGAGGAGAAATGGATGCCTGTGTATTAATTCCTGCTGCATGGACATTTCTAAGAGCCTTTAAGCGCTGGTTGATCCCTAGAGCTAAAGGTGCAAAAAGTGGCTTTACATCTTCTCGGTCTGTTTCAATAGTCATAGAAACTAATAATTCACAACGTTGCTGCAATTCTAATAGTATATCGAGGTCTCTGACCACCAGAGGACTTCTTGTTTGGATTTGAAGGAAATCCGGTGTAGATTCAATTATCTCCGTTAATATCTATCTTGTGATCTCAACCTTACGCTCGATGGGTTGGTATGAATCTGTAGCAGTAGACATGAATATATTGATAGGTTTATTTCTTCGGTGTTCCGAATGAACAGAAACTCCCTCCACCAGTTCAACTGATAAAGGGAGTTTTAATTAATTATAGTAAAATTAGAACGCATCAAGAACTGATATAATCCAGGGTGGCGGACAAAAGACCAATGGGAATGCTGTACGCCATTCGCCATTAATTAAGCGAAAAACTTTAGTAGTATTTCAACATTTTTGAAGTTTTTCTTGTCCATCTTCTCCTGCTACGTAATTGTGTAATTATAACTCAACACAGCCAAATCACCAGTTTCACTGACAGCGACATCTGAATTGAGTTATTCACTCCGAACAATATTAGGATTTATATAGCGTGACATTTTGACACTACCGTATGTGACAGAAAAACACCTAGAATCACAGAGGTAGTTTTAACACATTAACAATAAATGAGGAGGGGATTTTCATAGTGTATGATAAAAATTTAACGAGGCGTGAAAGGGGAAACAGGTTTGACCTATTTATGAAAAACAAACCAGTAACAAGAGTGTTTTAAGGAAAATAAGTA
>RCUE01000125.1_pt1 | contig 29428 bp, 27 predicted proteins | sample 2166111 | NCBI WGS metagenome assembly RCUE01 (sample SAMN09930795, study PRJNA488358) | compost metagenome | feature: garden; material: soil; isolation source: compost soil in phenylacetonitrile-enriched culture | place: Germany: Experimental Botanical Garden Goettingen | collected 2016-01-27 | reverse complement strand
TTCGTACACTTACGTTGGGAGCAGATGATTATATTTGCAAGCCTTTTAGTATGCAAGAGCTAAAAGCACGGATGGAGGCTCTTTTTCGTCGTATTGAAATCACGCGCTTACAAGGAAGTGGCAGAGCACCTGAACCTGAAACGGGCATTACTTTGGATCTAGCGAGAAGAATGATTACCGTTAACGGACAAAATGTGGAGACAACATATTCAGAATTTGAGCTTATGAAGCTTTTTTATTTGAACCGAGGAATTGTATTCAGCAGGTATGCTTTAATTCAGGCTCTCCGTGGCACAGACTCCTTTATTAACGAGAGGGCCGTGGACGTACATATTAACCATTTACGCAGAAAAATCGAAAAAGACCCTAAGAAACCGCAATTGATTAAGACCATCTGGGGAATCGGCTACAAATTTATGCAATAACACGGTCAGCTCCAAGGAAGTGATGACTTGATTTGGTTAATATCCTTCTGAACCGCGCTCAGATGCTCTTTCCAGTCTGGATACAGTTCTCCTGTTGAGGTTTCATTGCTGCGCTTCAATGCCTTTTCCAGCTCTATAACCTTTGCCAGCAACTCAGGCGCGCACAGGTTCCCCGTTCCTCCCTTAAGCGAGTGGATTAATCGAAGAGCAGAAGATAACTGTCCATTGTCCATTTTTCTCACAACTCTTTTATCGAGATACTGGTATTCCTGTATCCATTTGTAAAGGGCAAATTGAAAAATATACACCTTGCCATCCATACCTGCTATCGACTGCTCAGCGTGAATACCATGTAAATCTTGCAGCCACGCTAAATTAATCCAGCTAGTTAACACTCTAGCAGCGGTCAGTTCATGGACAGGCTTGAGCAACACGGCATTAATACCGGCACGAAGACAAACTTCCTGTTCATGCTGCACAGCATCAGCGGTAAAAGCGATAATGGGAAGCCTGTTAAAAGCTTTGTTTCTCCGAATATGTCTCGCCGTCTCAAAACCATCCATCTCTGGCATATGCAAATCAAGCAGCACCATATCCCAGTAACGCAGTTCAAGTAACGCTATTAGTTCCCTTCCGTTCGTGACCATCGTTACCTCAAAGTTACGCTCTGCTAAAAACTCGGTAATCACCACCTGGTTAATTTCGTTATCCTCTGCTATGAGAATTTGATACTTTTGTGTTGTATCCCCTATCTCATTGCGGGAACTCATCGTCGCATGAGTCTCCAGAGTATTACCATCTGCAGGCACTGAATGTTCCTTCTTCCAGCAGAGAACCTCCAGCAGAGCGTTCCGGGTAACGGGCTTGGACAAAAAGGCATCCACACTATAATCCATGTCCCCTGCAGCTATTTTTTCCATCTGAAACACGGTTGTAAGTCCAATGATCTGAGTTATCTGCTTATCCAGCATTTGAAGCCATTGCCTCCGGGAGTCCAGTTCTCTCAAACCTTCCATCCCCATATCAATGATAACATAATCAAAATGCTCACCCTTTTGAAAAGCATCCACACTTTCTTGGAAGGATGAAATAGTGAATGTTTTTAATCCCAAGTCTTGCAGTAGTTCGTTCAAGCTGTATCTCACCAGTTCATGCTGCGCAACAATTAGGGCTTTGCCTTTGATTTGTTTTTCTATTCGTGTGCTTCCTGCATTCAATTCCCCAGTTTCCAGCTCGACATTAAAGTGAAATTGACTGTACTCTCCTAATCGGCTTTTCACCTCTACTTTCCCCCCCATAGCTTCAGCCAAATGCTTGCTAATGGCCAAACCCAGCCCAGAGCCCCCATATCTGCGGCTGGTTGCTGTACTCGCCTGGATAAAAGGGACGAATAGCTTGTCCATACACGTCTCGGAAATTCCTATGCCCGTATCTTCTACCATAAAAGAAACGCCTACTCGCCCTTCCTGCTGACTTAGCATTTTTACCTGTAACAATACATGTCCCTGATCCGTAAACTTGATGGCGTTGGTCAGAAGATTTGAAAGCACCTGCTCGATTCGAAGCGGGTCTCCCTTAAAGCTTTTCGGTAACGCCGGGTCCATTATAAATAGAACCTCTATTTCCTTATCTTCAAGTAAAGTTCCAACGGTATCTGCGAGATGCCGAAGCATTTTTTCCGGCTCGAATTCTACCTTTTCCAGTTCCAGACTGCCGGCTTCCATTTTGGAAAAGTCCAATACGTTACTGAGCATGGATGAAAGGGTACGAGAGGAAGCGAGAAGCTTGTGGAGGTAATCTCTTTGAACGGCAGTCAGTTCAGTCTTATTTAACAGCTTTGACAGACCGATGATTCCATTCAGCGGGGTGCGGATTTCGTGACTCATATGAGCCAAAAAAATGCTTTTCGCACGGTTAGCCTCGTCCACTTCCTTTCTCTTCTGCTCTGAGGCTTTACACTCCGTAATATCCAATGCGTGACCGATAACAGAGCTAGTAACCCCGTCCTCCATAACCGGATGTAAGGTAATGAGAGCCGAATATTCCCAAAACTCCAATTCAAATACGGTCCGATCACCGAACCAGGCCTGTTTGTAGTATTGGCAAAGCTGCTCCATCGTTTCAGAGGAAAGCTCCAAAATGTCCCCAAGACGCTTCACATGCTCCCTTTTATTGTAGTTGACTTGCATATTCAGACCCACGCGCTCCAGCAATTCACCTTCAAGCAGCCTATAATAAAATTCATTACCGCTTTTCTCTAGCTTGAAGGTAAAGCCAGGTTGAACACCTAGTAAATTCAGCAGATCACGGTCTTTGTTTAACAAACGTTGTCCATATGTATACTTAGCGGTGGTTAAAGTGTGCACAAACAGAGTCATGAACATTAGACCCATCCCTAACTCTAGCACGCAGGTCAACGGTGTTTTATCGCTTATGCCAAAACATAAGAACAAAATTCCCGCTCCTCCATAAAATACACCTGTGATCGCCTGACGAACAAGTTGACGCTGAAAAACCAAAACTAACAATAAAATCACGATAGCACATAGCACTAAATCTCGAACCAAGTGTTCACCCCCTATAATCTTCCATTTTTTTAGAATATATCAAAAATACAAAAAAAACTCAGGACAGATTCCTTATGCCATAAGGCTTAAAGAACTGTCCCGAGCATTCATTGTACTATAGATTCCATAAGGTTCAAGCTCGTTTTAATATTTGAAACGACTGATCATCATCTTCAAATCAGCAGCCATCGTCGAAAGCAACTGTGCTGAAGCTGATATTTCCTCCATGGAAGCCAGTTGCTCTTGTGAGGAGGCAGCAACTTCCTCAGATGTGGCGGCATTACCGGTTGCAATCGTCGCCAGCTCGTTGGCTGTCGCTGCGATTTCTTGTACACTGGCTGATATTTGCTCTGCAATCGCAGCGACCTCCTCTACCTGAGGTGTTGTCTCTCGAATGCCTTCCATCGCATAACCCAGCTTGACAATGGTTGCTTTGGAAATCTGTAGTCCATCCTGCACCTCAGTCGTGACCCTGTCCATCGTCTTCACTGTTGTTTCGGTTTCATGCTGAATTTCGGCAATCAAGGTGGCAATCTGTGTGGCGGATGTCTGAGACTGCTCTGCCAGCTTACGCACCTCATCAGCAACGACGGCAAAGCCTTTTCCATGATCGCCCGCTCTGGCTGCCTCAATAGCTGCATTCAATGCCAACAGGTTTGTCTGATTGGAGATATCGCCGATAACCTTCGTAATTTCACCGATTTCATGAGAGCGGGCTTGCAAGGTTTGAATCATCTGGTTGGAACGCTCTACTGATTGATGAATGGAATTCATTTGCTCGCCTGTCTGCTCAACAGACTTTCGTCCTTCCTCGGCTTGCAAGGCAGATCGTTTGGCCAAATCAGCTACCGAAATCGATCGTTCAGCAATTTGGGTGATCCCTTGTGCAATTTCATCCAGGGCCACCGAATTATTTTCCAGCCCTGTAGTCTGCTTCTCTGCACCACTGGCAATTTCTTGTACAGCCTGGGACACCTGCTCACTTGCAGCACTGGTTTGTTCCGCGCTTATTGTCAGTTCATTGGAAGAAATTGTGACATGATCTGCACTGTTCCCTACGTTCTGAATGACAGATCGCAAGTTATTCTGCATATTTTGAAAAGCTACTCCTAATTCTCCGATCTCGTCCTCGCTCTTTACTTGAATGTCCTGTGTGAGATCTCCGGCGCTCACATTTACCGCTTGTTCTTTTAACTTTAAAATCGGTTTGATGATGGAACGGATCAGGAAATAAACAATGATAATACCAATCACAAGACAACCGACAATGGTTAGTAAAGTGCTGATCAAAATCGGTCCTGCTGCATCATCGACTTCAGACAAATACAGCGTTCCGCCTATCTTCCAGCCAGTCAGCTTGTTAGTCGCATAGTTCATATATTTGAGCTGGCCCTCATACTCATACTCGTATTCACCAGTATCACTCTGAAACATGCGTGATTCAATATCTGTAATTTTGGTACCTGGTTCCTTCGTCGGATGAACAATGTAAGTATGGTTATTGTCCAGCAATATGGCATAACCCTCATGACCTACTTTAATATTGTTCAACGTCTCTTTAATACCACTCATTTTCAGGTCAATGCCAATAACACCCGATCCATCTGACGTTGCCTTGGACACAGTAACCGTCATTTGCTTCGAGCTTGCCGAAAGATAAGGAGAACTAATTGCTGCCTTCGCTTGTTCCTTTATCGCTTTATCGTACCAAGGTCTGACTCGTGGATCATAATTATCTGGTAATTGCTTCTGTGGGTAGGTTGTAAATTTGCCGTCCTTCGTACCATAATAAATGGATTCTGTTTCAGGATGGAGTGCAATATATTGCTTAAAGAATTCTTCCAAATTCGCCGCTTGTTCCTCCGTCTCTACCCGATTGCCTTTTAGTCTTTCTGCAAAATAGTCTGCGTCATGTACCTTGGGTTCAATAGTACTATCAATAATAAAATTAGTGCGGACAATAGCCTGCTCGGCACTTTCTTCAATCTGGTTTCGAATCTGCTGACTCGCGCTTATAAACGACAAAGCCCCCACGATCATGGACGGTAAAATCAAAAATGCAATAAAGGCGACCATTAGCTTCGTTTTAAAATTTTTGCTGAGCTTCCTTGCGACTAGCCACTTTTTCCCCGATAACTTCTTCATTAATAAACATCTCCATTTCATTACCTGTATTTCCCAACCTATAGCGAACCTCTTCGTCTTGCCGATGACGACAATCACCCGACAGACTCTCTTTCACATTTTTCACATCTGCTGCTAAAACGCTTGGACATAAAAGATATAAACACGCTAGTTAAATAGGTATATGTACTTATTTTCGAAAACAGCAAGGCTGGTCGGAACCGGTTCTTTGATATAATATACCTAAAAAATATTAAAAAAAATGCAGTATAGATGTTAAGAAAGTGTTAGTTTCATCTCACTATACCTACCACTTAACATGAAAATAATCCCCCTGAAGGTAGCAAACATAGGGTCATTTTTGAAAATCGCCATATATTTTCTACTCCCAAGGGGATTAGGTTCGATCGCTTTATTCAGTTCTAATCCAACAACACCTTCAGATCTTCGAGCCTGGTAACAGGTGCCTGACAGGTAAAATGCTCACACACATATACGGCTGATTTGCCTTCCACAAGATCATAATCACGGATATAAGAAACTGTCTCTGCAATCTCCGACTGTCCTTCATCCTTCAAAATAACGACCGTATTCGGCCTGAACCCAGCTCGAACCGCCTGAATGAACTGTACGGTCTGCGGATCATCCCTGTGACCCACAATCACAATCTCCTTCGTCGTTCCCATCGCATACAACAACGCGCTGAGCAACGCGGAGTGGCCTGACGGGTAATGAGCAACCATACCGCCAAAAGCCTTAAACTGCTTGGCTGCATAGTTCTCTAATTGAGATTCACCCGTTAGCCGCGCAAGCCTCACAAAATTATAGGCCGCGATGCTGTTACCCGACGGAATCGCACCGTCATAGATTTCTTTAGGCTTGGCAATGAGCTGCTCACTATCTGACCCATAAAAGAATAATCCGTCCCGTTCCTCATCCCAGAACAAATCGATCATATTTTGATTGAGCGTCAATGCCCGTTGCAGATATTGTACATCGAAGGTCGCCTGATATAGCTCGATCAAGCCCCACACATAAAAAGCATAATCATCCACATAACCGGGATAAGCTGCCTCGCCGTCCCGATAACGCGCCAACAGCCGTCCGTCCTCCTGTCTCAAATGGTTCCACAAAAACGTCTCCGCTTTCTGAGCTTGCTCTGTATATCTCGTGTCTCCAAAAGCTTGTCCTGCCTTCGCCAGTGCAGCAATCATCAATCCGTTCCACGAGGTCAAAATCTTGTCATCTTTGTGAGGATGAACCCGTTGTTCTCTGGCAGCAAACAGCTTGGCCCGTAGCTCACTAACCCGCTGCTCCAGTTCCTGCTCAGTCAAGTCATGCTTGATCCTATAGGCTTCCAGATTGATATCAATCAGGTTTGGAATGTTGTGACCTTCAAAATTGCCGTAAGGTGTAATCCCATACAAATCGTTGAAAAAGGCGGCATCCTTATCGCCTAGTACAGCCTTTACCTCAGAGTCGTCCCAGACATAGAATCTCCCCTCTTCTCCTTCGGAATCCGCATCCTCCGCCGAATAAAAGGCACCACCTGCATCCGTCATGTCCCTTGCGATATATGTAAAGATTTGTTCTGTAATCCGTCGGTACAGTTCCTTGCCTGTCACCTGCCAAGCCTCTGTATACGCGATGGCCAACAGAGCATTGTCATATAGCATTTTTTCAAAATGCGGCACCAACCACTTCTCATCCACGGAGTATCGTGAGAACCCCATGCCTATATGGTCGTAGATTCCGCCCCGGGACATCGCATCCAGCGTCTTCTCTGCCATTTCCAGTGCCTGTTGATTCCCCGTATGCTGTGCATATCGCAGCAAAAAAGACAGGTTATGCGGAGAAGGAAACTTGGGTGCTTCCCCGAAGCCGCCATATTCCTTATCGAAGGTGTGGCTGTATTCATGGAAAGCTTTAGTCAAGCTCTGTTCATCCAGTTCACCCCGATAACCCGCAAGCAAGTCCTGCCGCTCATGCTCGATCAGTACCTGCTCACTCAACTCCACCAGCTCTTCCGGCTGTTCTTTCCACCGGGTACCCACCTTGCCAAGCAGCTCCAACAGTCCGACACGGCCAAACTTCTGCTCCTTGGGCAAATACGTCCCCGCAAAAAAAGGTTTCTGATCCGGTGTCATCAATATCGTCAGTGGCCAGCCTCCATGCCCCGTCATCGTCTGGCAGATGGACATATAGATATGATCCACATCTGGACGTTCTTCACGATCCACCTTAATGGATACATAATCCCGGTTTAATACCTCAGCCACTTCTTCATCCTCGAAAGATTCTCTCCCCATTACATGGCACCAATGGCAAGTGGAATAGCCAACAGATAGGAAAATAGGCTTGTTATCACGTTTAGCCATTTCAAAAGCCTCATCTGACCAAGGGAACCAATTTACCGGATTGTGAGCATGCTGTAGCAAATACGGTGATTTTTCCTTGGATAGTCTATTCGGTTTGCTGCTCGTTGTCATGGGACATCACCACTTCCGTAGTTGAATTTTATACTTGGTACTATTTTACCCTAAATGGGTGGTAAAAGTCGGAAGAGATGAAAAAAGATAATGACTCTCAAGCATTATACTCATTAGAATTTATATCAAAGATCTCGAGAGCTTTCAGTAAGGCGTATTCACTTGTTCTGGCCCCTTCTTTGGAAAAATGTGCATCCGGAAACGCGGGCGACATATGATGGTACCCGGGAAAGACATGTAATTCGACTAAGACTCCATCAAAGGCCAATTGTTTTGCAAAAAACAAGGATTCATCAATGAATAAATCAATGGTACCTATATTTATATAAGTCGGTGGTAATCCGGCCAATGACTTAGCACGAGCCGGCACATAATACTCACTTACCTCCTCCTGACCCGGTTCATCCCCCAATACAGATTTCCAGCCAAAATAATTACTTTGTTTTGTCCAAATAAACTCTCCTGCGTATGGGTGCTCTGGTGCGGTACTTGTGCGATCATCTAGCATTGGCCTCATTAATCTTAGATGATGGATTTCGAATTCCTTCTGATCACGAATGTACAAGGCTAGGCCAGCCGCCAAACCGCCGCCAGCGCTGCTGCCCCCTACGGCAACTTTCTGAGTATCTATCCCTAACTCTTCCGCATGTTCAATACACCATTTTAGGCCCGAATAACAATCCTGTAACTGACTTGGCTGTACATGCTCTGGTGCTAGGCGATAGTACACGGATACGCAACAGAAACCATGTTGTGCCGCAAGAGATGCATTAGCAGGACGATCCACGACTGGACTTCCTAAGACCATCCCGCCTCCGTGTATCGAATAATATAGAGGCATCTTATGATGCTTTGATTGTTTGGGCTTAATGATTTCGATTTGAATATCTGGACCACTAAAATAACTTGGCACAGCCTTTTTTTCTAATGTAATAGGGAACATCTGCGTTACATCTATTTGTTGCATCATTTGAGATTGATTTTTACGTGCTTCCCTTAGTGTAGATTCGGTAAGATCGGTTGTTGGTATTAAATCAACTGCACTGATAATTTCTGGATCAATCAGATGTCTACTTCTACTTTTTTGCTCCCTCATAGTAATCTTTTCCTCACTTTCTTGTTTTAAAGACAATGAATCAATACATATTTCCCTTCAATTGTTGTTGTCGTTTATATTTATATTTTAAGTTTAAAATCAGCTTTATAAATGAAAACAACGAGTTAGAATCATTCTTGACATAAAAATTATAAAAAAATGGAATGCCAAAAAAGTATTTCGGAATCTGGCTGTGGGAATGCGAAGGCACATCAAACCTTTTACCAAACAAAAAGACGCGACCGGATTGGTCGTTCATAGCGATTATCCGGTCGCGTCTTAAGCTTATCACGTTATGTCCATCTACTTTTTATGTGAATAAACAATTTTCTTAATGGTTTCGGTAGAGAGGAAAAACTCATTAGCTAATTGCTCGATACTGCTTCTATTTTGAAAAGCATTTCTGATTGCGGCATTTCGCTGTTCTAGCAACCATCTCCCGCCACTCAAGCTTCCCCAATCCATATATTCCGTTTTTGGCTTAGGAATATACAGAGTCTCTCCTTGAACATATTTTTGGATTTCTATAATTAATTCTTGAGGTAAAACTTTGGAAGCATTCGTATATCTCAATTTTACTCGCCCCTTATTTTGATTTTTTAAAATAAGGTGCAAAGCCAAAAATATTAAAAAGCTTATTCAGCGTTAAAAATTGTTTCGCCCCATACAAAGTAACGCTTTCTTAATAATTGGCTTTGCATGAGTGTAAGAAGTCACAGACAATCCTAACAGATTCTCCATCAGTAGGCACCCCCTTTTACCTCGCAAGTATAGCATAACTTCTGCTCACCTGGGACCAGCTAAATGATATCAGCAAAAAGCAAGCGATTAAAAATTGAGCTGTTAGATAGCTGATTTTAAACACTAACCATGAATACGAACCACATAAATCCGTAGATTAAAGCAACTAGACCTACAATGCCCAACAAGCAAAAAAGTAAAAGCATAAGAACAAATTTTTTACCATCCATAACCGACTCCCCAATACTTTTTTCAGAGTGTGAGACACACTTTCTAACTTAGCTTCCGAATAAAAATTTGAAATTAAGTGCATTTATCCAGCTGAACAGGAGTCCTCGTTAGCCTAGGAGCGGCTTCTAGATGTTACTGATTTACACTTTCTGCTTGGTTAGCCTGTCTTGCGTTTATTTTTTTCATTGCAAATCTTGCTATTGGCTGAGCAACCAGTAGCTCAATCCAAAATGCTACACCAAAATTTCTAAACCAACTGTGGAAAAAGTTCTGATAAGGTTTGTTTGTCCTACGAATTTGGGTATCACTTTACCCACTAATGGTCTCGCAACCAATCTTACAAACAAAATAATGATAATGTATAATCAAGCATAAGACTCATAAAGGAGCATATGAACCAGATGAACAATTTTTTGAATGAATTTGAGGAAAGATTTAGGGCAGGATTTTTGGATGATCTTAAAAGCATACTGGAAGAAGTGAAGAATGAGAAAGTTTACACTTGTGCTTTTGGGACAGACAGCGATTTTGCCACTTTGTTTCTTGCTGTTAATACAGAGGAATCACTTGTTAGACATATCACAAACATGAAAGCCCAAGGGCTGTGCAACAGCAAGGAAGATGAAAATTATTATAGATGGGGATTTTGCGAATATCAATATGGTGATACAACACACCTCAATCATATTAGCAAATTTCTATATGCAACTGACAATGTGCTTGACTATAAAGATGAAATGATAAAAATTATGGCCAAGGTAGTTAAGGAAACTGACTACGTGCTTTTCAATCAATTTGGTCAAGCCAAAGAAGATATTATTTTTTTCGTGTCCATGACGGATGATGATATGGCCGAGGAATTCGAAGATCGGTCTGTAATTCAGATGACAAACGCCAAACTAGTTGATGGCTTCTTGCATCGTTATCAAAAGAAATACAGTTTGAAATATTACACTCATTTCGTTCAGGTAGATTGCTTTAATTCGCAATGTGCTTGTCCCATGCATCGATTGATTACGTATCCTTTTCATTTGGTTTATGCCCATTAGATACGAATAAACCTATTTCTCCTCTTGGTTCGAGTTGAAATAAGTTTATTTAAAGCTTTCATCCAGATGAACAGGAATTCTTACCATTCAACTTCATCAAATAATCGGAAAACCATCTTTTTTTCAAATTCATCTAAAGTTCTAAATCCAGATATTTCTTCTTTCTTTTCTCCAAGTTTTATCAAAGTCGCTATTGCTAGGTCTCCCACCTTATAATAACCTAATAGTTTATCTTGGGGTTCCCTTTTTAATGATAATTCACTTAATTTTTTTATCATTTTCTCTGTACGGAAGCCTTCTTTTCCTATCTGTGTCATTGCATGATATAAGACTATGGGGTTATTATCTTCTAACAAATTTTCTAATTCACCTATTTGAACCTTCCCCTTCCGCTATCTTCTTTAATATACTTCATTTTAATCCCAGATAAGAGCTATAAATTGGAATGACCGGGAACATGTTTTATCAGAAATAACCACTATGATGAGTTCCACATTTCTCTTCGCAAACTACGCCGCTATCATACTCATGGTATGGGAATCCGTTTGTTTTACTGAAGCGAGACTCCGGTGCAGCTTATGATTAACGATTCCGATTACCACGTCCGGCTCCATTACATCCTGATGGGAGAGCATAACCAATGTTGCAATATCCCCCCTATGATATGCCGCTGTCAACGTTCTCAGAAAAGTTTTCGAGTTTTCACTTTCCGGTAAGGATAACTCTCCTTTGAGGAGATCCTCCTTGACTGCTTCAAGCGATTTTCGTGCCCGATGAAGTGCAGCTTTTATCGCTCCCTCTGTTGTGCCCAGTATATCGGATGTTTCACTAATCGAAAATGCGAACACATCTCGCAGCAAAAAGACAGTTCTCTGAAGCGGTGATAGATGATTCATTAAGGACTGCAACGCTATCTCAATTTCAACAGTTCCATGATCCGGTTCAGTCACTTTCGCTTGTTCCCTGTTCAATATCCGAGTAAAGACTGCTTTTCTCCGTATCTCATCAATCCAGGTGTTCTTCGCAATCCGCAGCAAAAGCGCTTTGGGGTTTGTATGTTCGAAATTGTTTAACTTTCCTAATGCTTTTACCCAAGTATCCTGAGCCAATTCTTCCGCATCCCAATTTGATTTCGTAAGCGACAGACAGTAACGCTTCAGGACTGCCTGTAATTCCTCCAAGTTCTCGATGTTTATTGTATTATCTGTCATTTGTATAGAATCATCTATGCGCACAGGTCCTCTCCTCCACGGTCTTATTCTGCCCTTTCCTAGAGCAAAGCCTTTTGTTACCTCCAATGTAAACGAACAAGTGGTTGTAAAAGTTACACCATTTACGCAAATCGTTTTCCCATTGAAACCTCCGTATCTTTTTACGGTCTCGGTTCGTTTACAAGGAGAAATCAACTGAAAACAGGAAATTGGGGGTATCAAAATGAGTGTTTATGTTCCTTATGTTGTTGAGCAAACTGCTCAAGGTGAAAGATCGTACGATATCTATTCCAGACTATTAAAGGATCGTATTGTGTTTGTCGGGGCAGCCATCGATGATCATTTGGCTAACAGTATTATTGCTCAATTATTGTTCCTGGCGGCAGAAGATCCGGAAAAAGAAATTTACATGTATATCAACAGCCCGGGTGGCTCTACTTCCGCAGGATTTGCCATTTATGATACGATGCAGTACATCAAACCCAATGTACACACGATATGTACGGGATTCGCTGCTTCGTTTGGCGCGATCCTGTTGCTAGCGGGCGCCAAAGGGAAACGTTCGGCGTTGCCGAACAGTGAAATCATGATCCATCAGCCGCACGGCGGCGCACAAGGTCAGGCCAGCGATATTGCGATCAGCGCAAAACGAATTTTATGGACTCGTGAAAAGGCAACCCGTATCACAGCTGAACGGACCGGACAATCTTTTGAAAAAGTCGAAAAAGATATGGACCGGGATTTTTACATGTCCGCTCAGGAGGCACTGGAATATGGTGTTATTGATCAGGTGATCACTTCTTTATAGAGTGCTCAAACCCTAATGATCCGCAAGGAACTTTAAGAAAATATGAGGTGATATCATGTTAGCAAGTTTACAAGGTAAGGAAGTAACTATTCATTTTATAGATGGGGCAAATGTATGCGACGGGATATTGGATCAGATTGACGACAAGTTCGTTAAATATCTTACGCAATATCAGACGCTTGTTATTCCTATCACATCTATTCGCACCGTATCCATTGACATTAAGGAACGGCAACGCCATAGAGTTGGATTCGCCCCTTGAACCTATTTTAGTATGGGTGTCAATTACATTGTACGGAGGCCCGATATTATGAAAATTTCACAGGGAGTAGAAATGCTTCAGCTAAGACGTGTCGTTCGACAAACTAAAAGCTGTGATTTTGACGCATCAAGATGTGGATCTTATAGGAAGTCTTCCTGAGATTTTGCAGGAGTGTGGCAATCATATTAAAGTCTATGCACACGAACTGGATAAGCCGTATATTCAGGGGGAGATCCCACTTTTAAAAGATAGTCACCTTGAGAATCCCCCGAAGGGCAAAGTGGACGATACCTTAATAGATGGTCAGGAACTGCCGTTTTGCGGCAGGATTCGCGTCATCCATACGCCTGGGCATACTCCTGGTCATATCAGTCTTTATTTAAGGCAAAGTAAGACTCTTATTGCCGGGGATTCGATGTACAGTGTAAACGGGGTTCTCGGGGGAATTCATGTCCCGACCACACTGGATATGGATGCAGCTCGTCTCTCATTGAAAAAGTATTTAGATCTCGACATTGCATCCGTAGTTTGTTATCACGGGGGATTAAGTAATGTACATGTGAATGATCAGATATTAGGACTTAGTGGCGAGTTAATTTATAGCGAATTGAAGCAACCCCGTAAATGACCGGGGTTGCTTTTATAATGTTCATATGAATTGTATCTAATGCCCACACTTTATTGATAGACACGCACGTAATCGACTAGCATTTGGGACGGGAACTGCGTCGAGTTATTGGGAGCACCAGGCCAGTTTCCGCCGACCGCTAGGTTCAGGAGAATAAAGAACGGCTGCTGAAATTCTTCGGTGTTCCCGGTTCCGTTCTCTATATAAAATTCATTGAACTGCTGTCCGTCGACAAACCAGCGGATATACTTGGAGTCCCACTCGATGCTATACACATGGTATTGGGAAAAATCCAGATTGCCCGATACCCGCCCGAAGTCAGCGTGGCCTCCCGCATCCCAATGCACAGTACCATTCACAGAAGGATTGTTGTTTACACGTTCCATAATGTCGATTTCTCCGCATTTCGGCCAACCTACCGAGCTGATGTTGCTGCCTAACATCCAGAAAGCTGGCCATATCCCTTGACCGGACGGTAACTTGATGCGCGCTTCTACTTTCCCATAAGTAAATTTTTTCAAGTCTTGAGTTTTGATCCGGGCAGAGGTGTAATTCATTCCGCCGTAAGCTTCTTTTTGTGCCGTAATCACCAGATTGCCTCCGGTAACCTGCAAATTCTGCGTACGGTTGGTATAGTACTGCAGTTCATTGTTTCCCCATCCGCCGCTTCCGGTACCGATTTCAGGGGTCCAATTGGACCGGTTTAACGAAGTTCCATTAAATTCGTCGCTCCACACAAGATTCGAGTTCGGTGCTGCGCTTGCATGCATTGCTGGAAGCAGAACGATTAGGAGACTGAGCAGCGCAACCGCACATAATCCTTTTCTTAGCATTAGTTCCCTCCTCAATAATAATAATCCAAGTTCTTAGACACTTCAGAAAATAAGCCTTCAAGCGGTATTGACGATTGAAAGGGGGATCACCTCTATTTATATTTTTCTTCTTGGACAGCTCATAAATTAGAATCGTAGATAGACGATTGAAAAAGTATACCGCTCAAGCAGGAGTATAATGGAAACAAAATCCATATTCAACCTATATTTAAGGTTTTTTCTTAAAAATAACTTTCTCATATAGATAAAGCCGGTCTTTATAAATCAATAAGAAATTTAACTGCCATTAAAACAAACGTAGTAGCACGTATCGCACCGGACGCGGTGTAGCCCCGTCGGTCATCTACGATTACCAGAAGACACGTGGCGGCGAGCATCCACAAATCTTCTTATCCGGAGGAAACCTTCCCCCTCAATTCCGTACAACTCATAGCGATGTCGCCACTTCACTAAGGTGGTAACGCTGTGTTATGTTTTTTTGCTACTTCCACACGGCTGCTCTGTCCTGCTTTTAACTCCTGTATGATGGCTAGTTTCTCAATCGCATTGTATTCGTTCTTCTTAGACAAAGGAAAACTCCCCTTCAAGTAGCGGTTTATTTATTAAACCTGTCTACTTGAAGGGGAGCATATCAAAATCGGTACTCTGTTCCGTAATTTATAATAGCGAGGTTACGAACTTCACCTCCGGAAAGCGGTTATCCGGTCCTTTCATTAAGATTCCGCCTTGATTTTTCAGATACCTATCGAAGAAATCCAGCATATAGGCATTGATAACGGAGTTCGCTCTTTCGGGCGCAATCTTTCCTGTAATGCCCAGCATTTTGAAAATCGGAGAAATGAACTGTACGTCGGTAAAATTCAAATGCTCCGTATTTTCGATATAGAGGACTTGTCCTCCTTCGTCGACCGTTTCGCGCATCCGTTCAAGCTCCAACTTTTTATCTTCCGTTACTTGATCCTCCCACTCTCTTGTTGATCCCATACGGTTAAGCTCTGCATCCGTGTAGACCCGGTTATCCATCACCATTTTCAATTTTTCGAAATAGCTTTCCGAGTTGATGAACAAAAACGGCTTTCGTAGACCCTCTCTGTCACGCAGTCGATAAAGCCCTCCATCAAGGTCTATTCCAGCCGTGATTCGCGGATCATAAGAAGCGTCATAGGCCGTCGCTCCGCCGATGGAATGACCGAACGTCCCGACATGACCGAGATCAATCCTCCCTTTTAGATGACTTGGAATCAACCCCGATTGGATGAGCTCGAATTGGTCCAACGCAAACGCCACATCGCCGGTTAAAACTTTTCCCAACTTGTCGCGATTTCCTCTACTCGTCTGGTAATCATGGTCGGGCGAGAATAAGTCGTTGGTTGTGCTGGTCGTGATTCGACCGTCCGGAAACTCGGTTGCAAATGTATTGTAGGTGTGGTCGATCACTGCCACGATATATCCATGACTCGCGAGATTTTCGGCTTGCGACGTGTGAAGAAACCTGGAAGAGCCGTTGCCGGGATTCGCAAGGATCAGCGGGTATGAAGTCTGTGCCGAAGAGACTTCGGCCCCCGAATAAGCATGACTGGATACGTACTTCAGGTGTTGAAACGTAAACTCGGGAAGGCCATAGTTCGCGGCCATATAACGTAAAATCTGGGTATCGGGAATAAAGGGAGCGTACTTGCCGGTGCTAGCTTGAGCCGGATACCAGACCTGAACCATCAATTCTCTCTTACCCTCTCTGGCTTCGTCGAAAATCTCTTCCCTATTTGTATCCACGAAATGAAAAGTTTGCGTTCCTACCTTAAATTCGCCTGTCGGTTCAGGTAGTTTAAATACAGGAAAAGCATACATGAGACCCGCTGTTGCGACCAGCATTATTGCTATAGCGGTATAAGCTGAACCCAACATGAATCGTGGGATTTTTTTGGGACCGTTTTTTTTAAAATAGCTATAACCTGAAATGGCTAAAAAAATGATCGTTATGCAATATGGGAAAAATAGCTGAACTCTGTATCCTTCCACCGTCCAATGAATGACCAGTAAAAGTGTGGCAATCCCGCTTGCAACGAATACTGGAATTCTACGCCGTCCTTTTTTTAATAGTACGGTTAATACAAATAAGCCGATGTTTGACAATAAAAGCAACAGTTCAAACAGCCTCATCTCGATTCTCCTTTTAAAAAATTTCTATTTTCGTTTGTTCTAATCTTATCCTGCCAGGCTGGCCTAAGCTATCGATTTGCCTTACATCTACCTAACAATTTTGTAATTCGATCTTGCGGTATTGGAAGACTCGTAAAACCAAGGATGAATCAGTAAATACCAATAAGTATGTGGTTAATACATCACAGACTTATAACGACTATGGTAGTATCACAAGCACTGTTGACGTGTTGGGTGTACCAACAACGTACACCTATGATGCAACGTTGCATTTACTTGTTGGTGTCTCGAAACCAATTTCTGTGACTCAAACACAATATACGGAATATGTACGTGATGCAGTTCACGGCAATGTGACAAAAATTCGTGTTCGTGAAGTCCGATATTATGGAAATTTCACAGGGAGTAGAAAATGCTTCAGCTAAGACGTGTCGTTCGGCCAACTAAAAGCTGTGATTTTGACGCATCAGGATGTCGATCATATAGGTTGTCTTCCTGAGATTTTGCAGGAGTGTGGCAATCATATCAAAGTCTATGCACACGAACTAGATAAGCCGTATATTCAGGGGGATATCCCCCTTTTAAAAGATAGTCACCTTGAGATCCCTCGAAAGGCAAAGTAAGACTCTTATTGCCGGGGATTCGATGTACAGTGTAAACGGGATTCTGGTGGGGGATTCATGTCCCGACCACACCGGATATGGGTGCAGCTCGTCTCTCATTAGATCTCGACATTGCATCCGTAGTTTGTTATCACGGGGGATTAAGTAATGTACATGTGAATGATCAGATATTAGGACTTACCCAAGGATTATAAAGTTAAAGTTCCAGCAAGCTACCTTTTCGTGAAACGATGTTGTTAGCGTAGAAGAATTGAACCAGTGCTTCAATTCTCCTACTGTTTCCTCCCTTCAACCCCTTCTTTAAAGTTTATTTCTGCAACCCATTGATGATTTATCAGTCATAAAAACATCACTCCACGCGTGCTAACTTGTATATAGATCAGACTTTAACTGATTAAAAATATATTCTTGCATTTGATCTAAAAGAAGAATGATGTTAGTATCTTTGCCATTTTTCAAAACCCACTGAATAGACGTCATTGAGTTAGCAGCATATAGTTCAGCTAAATACTCTAATGCGATCGAAGTTGAAGAATTCTGTTGCTTTAAATAAGCTAAGCAAGTACTAAACAAAATTTGTTCAAATTCTTTACGTAAATCAGCGGATATTTCATGAACGGTTAACAATGTTGAAATTTCCATCTTATTTTTAATCATTTGATCGGTTACAAGTTCTATGGCGTTTGCCACCTTGCCATCTTCCATGGAATCAAAACGCTGCTCAATTTCAACTTTAAAATCAGAAGCATACTGTTTAACTATCTTTTCTAGCAAGTCGTACTTATCCAAATAATGACTATAAAACGTAGAACGTCCGATAAGGGATTGATCACAAATTTTTTTGATCGTAATATCTTTAAAATCATGTTGTTGGAGTAATTCAATGAAAGCTCGCTCAATAGCTATTTTTGTTTTATAAATTCTGATATCTTCATTCATTTAACCACTTGCTCCTTATGTGTAAGTTTTCGAACACTTCATATATACCGTGTAAGATATCTTACAGATTATGCGATACTAATTATTTTTTATGTAGTAACTATACTCTATAGTAAGCACATACCCAAATTGAAGGAGGACAATATATGTTTAAATCCTATGTCCATAACGAACAGTTCAATCTTCAAATTAATCGTTTTATCAATGATTATTATCAAGAAGATGATCGAGCACAAGCTGACTTAGAAAAAATGATTCCGAAATTAAAAGACACCCATAGCTGGTATGAAGCTTGGCTCAATTTTGCAAGGGAACGCGAAGACAGCAAGGACTATGACTTAGCCTCAGTCTACTATCAAGCTGCAGAATTTTATCTTGCAACCACAGACCCCAATAAAGAAAAAATGTATCGAAAATATAGAGATACCTTCTATAAAGGCTTTCATGATTTTGATTATGAATCCTACCAAATTCCATATGAAGATTCCTATCTTCCTGCTGTAAAATTGTTGACGCCTGGAGCTACGAAAACATTACTTGTCTTTGGTGGGTATGATTCTTACATGGAAGAGATGCTTAAAATGATGAAATTCATGAAGGGAATTAATTACAATATTATTGTATTTGATGGTCCAGGCCAAGGAACTGCATTAAAAAACGGCCTAAAATTCATTCACAACTGGGAAAAGCCCATATCAACGGTGATTGATTATTTCAAACTAGATCGTGCAAGTCTCGTAGGTGCTTCTTGGGGAGGATATTTAGCTATGCGTGCGGCAGCCTTCGAAAAGAGAATCGATAAAGTAGTTGCTTTTAACATTTTCTATTGTGGTTTAGATGCCTTAAAAATGGGAATGCCAGAAGAAACTTACCAAAGCATAGTGCAGCTAGTCGAACGTAATGAAGTAGATCAAGTGAATTCATTATTCGAACAGATGATGACTCACAATATTGATTTGCATTGGAAGATTACCAAAGGGATGGAAAACACCGGTGAAGCAACGCCTTTTGATCTCATTAAAAATTTCGAAAAGCACACGATGCACGGCATTGGGGCATTCATTAATCAAGATGTTCTTTTACTAGCTGGAGAAGATGATCAATACGTACCTATTAGCCGACTCGCACAAATCCAACAAGAATTAATCAATGCTGCGTCCATTACAACCAAAGTATTTACTAAAGAAACAGGTGGCGAGCAACACTGCCAAGCAGGTCACAGGGAGTTAGCATTTAATGAAATGAAGAAGTTCCTATAACAACTGTAAATATATATTTTTTTTATACGCAACATGCCCATCAAAAAATCGTAGTTCCATAGCTTCAATCGTTGTTATCCCATTGGCAAGTAAAAACCGACTCCAATTATGGAGTCGGTTTAGTCCATTCATTTCCCCCTGTTATCTCAATGGAGAAGTCCGTAATTTCCTCTGAGCTTTTCAATTCATGCGGCCTAGCATGGTTAGATTTTCGAACCGAAGAACCTTGAAGGAGCGCAAGAAACGAACTTAGATGTCTATCGGCCCTTAATTTCCATTATTTAACATCTAATAAATCCAGGGAGTTAAGTCCACAGCTTCAAACCCTCTTGTTTGTCACTGCAAGTTTAAATAATCAAAATCAACAAAACCACCCGTTGATTTAGTAGCATAATTGAACAAAGCAAAACGGTATCCCATAAAGTGAGGGATTGTATATGACATCGGAAGTGTGTTGCCTATAGCCGTCCAATTTGTGCCGTTAAGACTGTAGTAGAAATATGCTTTATCCATCTGATTTGTAAAATCACATATAAGCTTAAGATATACTCTGTTCTGGGTGAAAGGGACACTTGCCACTTCAGTCATTGCTCCAGAGCTGGCATTCACTATAACAATGGATTTGGAGGTCCCGTTCATCTTTATGCCTACAAATCCATAATTAGCCTGAAAAGCTGCAAGACCGGAATAGTCTCCGTCCTTCATCCCGCTTGTTTCCATTGCAATGATTCCTGTACTTTTCGGTCCAAATGTCCTTTGGGTAAGCGTATTTCTGGCATCCAGAATACTTTTACTCACTTTCCCTGTAGTCATTCTCATAAATCCAGGACGCTGTGTAAGGGACCAATGAGTATTGTCAGGATTGTGGTTCCATTGCCACTCCTTTTTAAGAGTCGCTTCAGAAGACGAGGTTCCTGTAAACGAAACATCGTCCACATAGAAATTCATCAAATCACTTGTTGGGTCTGGGGTTGAACTGTAGGGTGTCTCAATGAAAATAAACGTTTGTGAGAGGTCGGCATCTGCCGGAAGTGTATATGTTCCTTGAATTGTGCCCCATTGGCCCTTGGTTAGCGTGGTGGACCCAAGAATCGATATACCTGTGTAACTTGGACCATTCTGAATACCAAAATTAAATTGCTTAGTGGCAGGACCTTCAGTGTATTTAACCTTTGCAGAAAAATTATACATTCCGCCGGCTGTTACTTTTCCGGTAATTACTTGTCTTGGACCAGCAGCTGTTTGTTGTCTACCGCTGACAAACAAGCTTTTTGAGCCGATGTAATAGTCTGTAGTGGTTGCTGCAACAAATGCAGTGTTATTATTCGTCCACGGGCTTATGGTGGCATTTTCAAATCCACCGTTTGCAATAAGCTGACTGGAGGCTTGAGAAGATGAAAACTCATCAGACGCATAGACCTTCTTTTCGGGATAACCTTCAACAGGAACATCCATCGTAAGAGGAACCTTACCGTTAACACCGAATACCGGCCAATTATTTAACCATGTAACCGGAACAAGATACGGCATACGTCCAATTGCTCCGCTGTCTTTAAACAGCATAGCATACCAGGAGCCAGAAGGAGTATCAACAATTCCCCCCTGTGCAATACCTGAATCATTCAATGACACCTGACCTGTATAGGGTCCTGTCAAGCTACTTGCACGATAGGTTAATTGTGTGCGGTTGCCTCCCGATGGCCAGCATATAAGAAATATATAGTACATTCCCTTGATCTTTTGTATGTGCGCGCCTTCAGCCTTGACTATGAAGCTGGAACCGGCAATATTACTGGCAGCGGAAATAATCACCTGATTAAGTCCCCCTGGCTTGATAGCCTTTGCATCTGCAGTAAGCTCAATAATGCTGATATTATCACTGCCATAAACCAAGAATACACGTCCATTATCAAACAGCAGCGATGCGTCATGATAATAGTTGTCAAGCACTGATGATGTCCATGGACCAGTTTCTATATTGCTGGTTTGATAGATGTATGTTTTGCCGGTAGAATTGGAGCCAAAGGACACATAGTAGATGCCGTTATAATATCTAAGGCTGCTTGCCCACGAGCCTTTTCCATATTCGTTCTGCCCGTTGTTAAGATTTTGTGCGTCATTGTTGGCATACGTATCGTAAACATAATTTACGATTTCCCAATTGACGAGATCATAAGATTTCATGATCGGAACTCCAGGATTCATGTGCATGGTCGTGCTAGTCATATAAAAAGTATTACCTACCCTGATAACATCGTTGTCTGGAGAATCAGCATGTATAAACGGGTTTGTAAAAGTAGTAGCTGCAAATACAGAAGTATTGGACATCATACTCATGAATAATGGTAAAACTAATAAAAGCACACTTATCCTCCTATACATATTAGAATCGCCCCTAATCTTTGATAGGTTCAAAAGCTTTTAGTTTTAGTTAATTAAATTGTAAATAATCCACATAGGCATCCCAAGTACCGTTATCGGTGGTTACGATCAGTCTGACCTCTTGATTTCCGGTTACATGGGTGATATTAGACAAGGTTTGGACCGTCGGCGTAGTTCCCGTAAAATAAAAGGAGCCAACTGTGGTTCCTCCTATTTGCAAGTCTACTCTGGCGGTACTGGAGTTATTCGAAGCACCCCTGACTGAAATACTATGAGTAGAGTTGGCAAAATACTGAGTGTATGCACTATAATCATCATTGGCGTATAAAGCGACCCCATTGAAAGGAGAACTGATCTTCCCAGCGTAAGTCCCACCGAGAGTCATATCCTCAGCTTCAACCCTTGTTCCAGTAGTATTGGGTGTAAACTGCCAGTAATCAATATTAAATAAGTTACCAGTCCCTGTTCCGGTAAACACTAAGAAAACCTTGTGGACTCCTGTTGCATTGCTTACAGTGGTTTCGACTTCCTTCCAGGTCTGTGTTCCTCCAGTAGAACTGACATTAAGAGTTCCAACCAGAGGACCCGTTGCACTGTCCAGACGTATTTCTATTTTACCGCCTGCATTGGATGCTATGTTTGCTTTAAACGTCTTGGCTCCACCGCTACCAAAGTCGGCATTTCCTACAGCGATCCAATCTCCATTGTGTACGTTTGTCACATTCAGATTACTAATGGGACCGCCGCTGGCTTGAGTAGGCTCGGTTGTGACTCCCGCTTGCCACGCCATGGTCTCTGCTTCCACTCTGGTATACGGATTCAGATTGGAGAACTGAGCGATTCCTGTCATATTCCCCTGCACTTCAGCGATACTTCCATCTCCATTATGCGTCAGCTTATTAATATGCGGGGAGCGATAGCCTTTCCCAGCTCCAATTTGAGCCTTGCTGACCGTCTGGGCATGGTACACCACATACCATTCATTCTTAAAGTTAAATACAGCGTGATGGTTGTTGCCGCCCACACCGAAGAACGTATACGGATTTTTCAGGAAATGCCCTTTATAAGTAAAGGGACCCACCGGGCTGTCGCTGACCATGTAGCCAATTTCACCTGCAGGGTACTGTGGCGGGTGTGTCCCGGCAAAGTTGATACAGTAGGAATAGTAGTACTTTCCGTTATACTTATGAAGGCCCGAATCTTCAAACAGGTACGGGGCATCAATGGTGGTAGCGCTCCCAATAACGCTGGTCATATCTGCGCCCAATTTGATGACTCTGGCGGTTTTCGGATTCGCAATGGAGGCCGGATCGGATTCGTTCGGAATGCCGCCGCCGCTATACAAGTACCCTGTGCCATCATCATCCACCAGCACAGCCGGATCAAAAAGCCAGGTTACACCAGCCATTCCCGGCGTATTATGTGTCACAAGAGCTCTGCCCAGGGGGTCTGTCCAAGGGCCGATCGGCGTGTCTGCGGTCAGAACGCCAATGCCGGCTCCACCATTGGCAAAATAGAGAAAGAATTTATCTTTGCCATTGATTTTTTTTTGCGCAATGGCCGGAGCCCAGGAGTTGCCGGCCCACTTGGCAATGCCTCTGCCGTTGTTCTTGTTGTTCGCACCGGCAACCGGAATGGCACCGTGATCCGTCCAGTTCACCATGTCCGCGGAAGAGATGACCTGGATGCGATCCAGTCCGCTGAAGTCATTGTCTTTAATCGAGCCGTCATTGTTATACACATACGTATCGCTGGACATATAGATATAGACTCTTCCATCATAGACCAACGCATAGGGATCAGCGCCCAATTTATGGTCCATAAGAGGATTCGAATTCCCTGGAAGCTTTGCAATTGCATTGTTAGCAGCATGTACAGGTACCATTGGTAAACAACTCAGCAATAATGTAAAAGCTAATAAAAACACCGAAAATTTTTTAATCATAAACATATTCCTCCATTTTTATATATTATGTCTATTAAAAGTTTACAAATTGCCTATGCATAGATTTAATTAGTAATTTTGTATCCTATTTGAAGGTTGGTGCTCCGAAACTTGGACTTGTAACATTTTCAGCAGATATTATAGCCTCCCCTCTAAATTTGTAACCGCTTTCATTTTTACAGTGGGGACTCGAATCAAGCCGAATTAGCCAGTTCATCATTTTTATTTTCGCCCAATAAATTTCAGTTAATAGCTTTTTATAATTACCTTGGTTACGGTACATACAGCAAACTGCGTTGCACGGGTTCCAGGCATTCTTTTGGATATCAGCGCCTTAATTCACCGATGGCAAGCCATAACAGTCGTCTTCATGCAAGATGGTGCTCTTCGAGCTGTTTGTGCTCAAATGTCAATCCCCAAAGTTCAAGGTGCTCAAATATAGTGTCTGGTTCATAGGCAACCCTGTATATTAACGAACTACCGATCGTATTCCCAAATTCCCCTCCCTTCTTTTTCATTACACGTACCGATTGAAAACTTTAACTTTAGAGTTGAACTTGAAAGCTTTTACATAATTACAAAGGAATATTATGTCGTTAGTAAGCGTTGAAGCGAATTTTAGGCTACACAGTCGGGAAAACGATATCCAGGAATATAATACCATAAACGCCACTTTGGAACAAGTGGTCGATACTATTGGGCATCATTCCTGCATGGTTCGCCAAGGCTTTATCCTTCCGGGGAGAGCAAAGCATGCGATTCTAATCGTTGCCGGGGGGAAATGCCAAGATCGACAACAAGAAGTGTCGGCTTCTGTCCTTTAACAGACCGTTCAAATTGGGCGACAGCTTTGCAACTTGTGGAGTATGCTAATAATTCCAGGCTGTTGCGAAGCTTATATTCATGCCATTTTATGCGACTAGTTCTAACCAGAATAGCCATCAATCATGAGTTATCTTACAATTCAAACTTCAATCTATAAATAACATTTATCCCCTCTCATTAATGCCCGATCCTTTTCTTTTAGTCGCGGATATGCGTAACAGTAACCATATTCAACGATCCAAGCCAAACTGTTTTCACTAACATTTTTAGATCAAGGATATTTAGGTGTTCAATGAAATTGGGTTTAATATTAAACGGATTGTTACGGAGTCCAAGCGCACTAGCATCGATAACGATTGTCTTTACCTGTCTAAACCTACGATGTTTGCTTTTTGCCTTCTGGACCTCAACAACACACCTAAACTTTCAAAATGAATTGAATACAAACGCTCTACAGCTTGAATAAGTATTCTATTCATTTGGTCCACCTCCATTAGATATGAAAAAAACTTATTTCTCCTCATGGTTCGAGGTGAAATAAGTTTTGAATTAAGTGCATTCAGACGAACAGGAGGCATTACCATTCGATTTCTTCAAATAAACGGAAAACCATCTTTTTTTCAAATTCGTCTAATATCTTAAACCCAGTCATCTCATCTTCTTTTTCTCCAAGTTTTATCATAGTAGCTATTGCTAAGTCTCCTACTTTATAATGACCTATCAGCTTATCTTGATGTTCCCTTTTTAAAGATAATCCATTTAATTTTTTAAATATTTCCTCTGTACGAATACCTTCTTTTCCGATATGTGTCATTGCATGATATAAAACTATGGGGTTCTTTTCTTCTAGCAAATTTTCTAACTCATCTATTGAACATTTTCCTTCTTCAATTTTTTTAATATATTCATTTTATTCCACCTTTAAACTGATATTAATTAATGTTCCAAACTGTAAATACTTGCCCCAACTTGAACAAGATCAGGAGATGCTAACTTGCCAATGCATATTCCAATATTTTTCCTTTCAGCCATTGAGGTTGAAATTTGAACAGAGCTAACGCTTAATACCGTCTCAATTTGATCTGCATTTTTAATAAGAATTTTATCACCTATGATTTTTTTTATTTCTGGGTAGGTTAAATGGTCTAATCCTTTGTTTGTTCCTACTAAAATTGTACCTTCATCTTTTGACTCAAAAGTTATACTAACATCCATTATTTTTTCCATTTTAAACGCTGCCCCTTTATCGTTCTTCAATATAAAGTTCTCCCTTAACATCACGTATACGCAAATCAGCGCTTTTTAATTAGGTTATGGCATCCCTCAGTAGGTCATCCTTTCTATTGATGTTAAATCGGTATCGAACCTTGCGGCTCTTATACTAGAGTATGTCTTCAAACTATAAAACTATGATTTCAGTCAAGGTGATGGTAAAATTTATTTTCAAATGAAAAGACGAAACGATTGTCTCATCCGATCCGCTAAATTAGCGGCTTTTTTATTTTAAAAGTGCTGGTGCGTCAGTCCGTTTTCATAAAACTTCAACACGGTTTCCATTTATATCAATACCCAGAAATGTATGGTATGATGAAGGACGATTTAAAGAAATCGTATTGTAGTGAAGGGATGATTTATATTGATAGATCACGATAATCTTGAAGAGTATCGAGACCCGATTAATTATGATCTTGAATTTGGCGACGAGATTAATAAATATAATTTCTATCTTGATATTGCTAGATTGAACCCAGGCGAAGTTTTGGAACTTGCATGTGGTACAGGATTGACAACCATTCATTTATCAAAATCGGGGATACATATAACAGGTGTTGATATTTCTTCATCGATGCTTGAATATGCGCGAGTTAAAGCTCAAGGTTTGCCTGTGGATTTTATTGAAGCTGATGCTCGTACATTCGAATCCGAAAAGCGTTTTTCCATGATTTATCTGACAGGAAATGCATTCCAGGCATTTTTGAGCGACGAGGATCAACGAGCCTTACTCGAAACTGTCTACAAGCACCTAGAGCCAAATGGGGTGTTTGTTTTTGAAACACGAAACCCCTTTGGAACCGATTTATCCAACCAAGAGGAAAGCATCTGGGGAAAATTTATCGATAAGGATGGAATTAAAGTCAAGGTATCTGGGACACAGTCGTATGATTCAAGTAGCCAGATCATGCACTGGGTCACGTTCCGTGATTGGGGATCGGAGAAAACAACTTCTCGAATTGCATGTCGCTTTACTGATAATGACACGCTTCAGCGTTTATTAACGAGCCGCGGCTTTTTTTTCGAAAATCAATATTCGGACTGGGATAAAACACCTTTCACTCCTTTATCTCCTTCCATCATTAGTGTTTGTCGAAAAAAACATGGAGCCTAATACGATTGACGACCGCGCGTAAGATATCCATGCCATTCGCATGTTTTTGAAGGAACAACAGGCTATTCCAGTGATTCCCGAAAAAAATCGCCGAGTCATCCTAAAATATGATAAGATCGTTTACAAAAAAACGTTATTTGGTGGAATGCTCTTTAATAAAGTAAAGAATTTATCGTCGTCTGGCGACTCACTATGTAAAATGGCGTGTACATTCAAGTCTTTTTTTGCCTTGGCAACCATTATTGTTTGGCTTGCCTGAGTTTGAAGACACGCCCTAATTCATAAAAAATTCTATTGTTTTCTGCCAAGAATCTGATTGACCAAAAGAATTTCCTTTTAAAGTACCACCACAAGTAAAAACGCCTCCACCCATTTTTAAGTTCAATGTTTCGCTTAAAGGTATAATAAATGGTATTGGTAATGAGTGACCTAAATCCTTATAGTCTAAAAGATTGTATTTGTATTTATAATTGTTTTTTTTCAAAATACTCATTATTTCTACACATGCCTCGTGAGTATTCCAAATATTATCTTGATGACCTGCAATTAGCAATAAATTCGCATTTGCATTCTCTATTTTTATTCGAGCCTCCTCTTTATTTCTTGCCCTTTCCACACTTTTTTTATATGTAGTAGTAAAACCAAAAGGTATATTTTTTTCTAAGCAATGACGCTGATGGTCGTAAAAAATTTCATTATCAACTGGTATAAATGGTAATGATCTCCCTTCATACGACCATGATGAAACATTTTTACCACTCATCAAACCATCCAACGCTTGAAAACAATATGCATGAGGTGCAGAAGCCACAACTTTAGAAATGAATTTATATCGTGACGCCAAAAGTAACGCCAATTCTCCACCTTTAGATGTACCATGTACATATATTTCATTAGTACGTGTTAATGAATTCTTTTTAAGCCAAGAGAACACTTTTTCAAAATATTCAAGGGGAATTTCCTCAAGCTTTTTAGGCAATCCCTTTTCATTGAAATATCCAACGGTTAAAACATTAAAACCTCTAGATGCCAATGGTCCTGACAAAATCGAAAGACCACTTAGTTCACCATCAGACCCACCCAATAATACAATCGTTTTATAATTTGAGTTTTCAGTGTAAAACAACTCTCCCACGAATGCATCAGTAATCTGATGTCTTTTCACTTCCGGTAACTTAAACATACGCTCTAGACTTATGCATTCCCGATCTTGTCCATTTTCACATACTATGTCAATAAATAGACTACCATCTATTGAAATATTATGAGCGATATTTCCTCCCTCACTATTAATCTTCTGTAAAGAAGCAATAAGGCCCATACTATCTATATAATCATAAGTTCCAGAATCAGGTTTCTGTTTCGATAAATCAACACTACCGTTTGAATCCGCAGTAAACCAAGCAAATGATTGATACTTTTCACTAACTGCCCAAGGAAAATGCATGGATGCAGTTATTTTTATTTTGTCCTCTGGTGGTAACCCGGTGACACAAAAATCGATTTTTTCATCAATTATTGCAATTCTCGGTTGTACTTGTAATTTCATCTCGCGACCTCCAAAAGTAGCAATGAATTTTGATGGAAAAATGTTTCCCATTATTTAAAAATGCTTTCTCCGTAAAATAAAGCTATCTAAAGCTCGAATTTGTGCTTCTTGAAACCCTTCCAAGTCTTCAAATTTATAATTTACATCTTCCTCAAAACCAACGTACTCTTCGTTGTGAGCACCATATATTCTTTTCAATAAACTCCATAACACTTCTAATTCTTCAGTTGTGAATCCATTAAAAATATCTGCCATTAGGCATATTGCTTTCTCACCACATTCCAGCATGACTCTTTTCCCTAATTCCGTGATTTCCACGTTAATTGCACGTTTGTCCCGTTTGCTTGGCGTCGTAATTAGGTATCCTTTATTCTCTAAATTGACTATAAGCTTTTGTGCGCTTTGTTTGCTTGTTTCTAACTTTCTTGCAATATTAACAAGTGTTGTTTCATCCTCTGGCAAATGAGCTATTGCCAGCATGATCATGTACTGTCGTGATGTTAATTTCTCAAAATAGTTGTCGCCTTGTATTTGCAACTTATTAGTAACGGAAAAAAAAGTAGCGTAAGTTTGTTGCATTATATATAACTCTCTAAGCGCTTTAGAATATTCCATAAATATATCCTTTTCTTTTTATTGTCACCATACTGACTATAATTACAATAACAGCATTTTGTGTTATCGTCAACATGGTGACAATAATACCATTTGTAAATTGCATACATTAAATAAATAATTGTTATTGTGTATCTGGAATTCCTAGTCGTTATGAATGATCAGCCCGGTCACGTCTTTTGCCTTGCGGAAGTGAAGTTGTTTGCTAAGCCAGGAGAAGGAGCGATTATATCAACACGTACGACGAATAACTAAAAAGGGTGGAGTTGATATAGTTTATC
>RCUE01000124.1_pt1 | contig 29541 bp, 27 predicted proteins | sample 2166111 | NCBI WGS metagenome assembly RCUE01 (sample SAMN09930795, study PRJNA488358) | compost metagenome | feature: garden; material: soil; isolation source: compost soil in phenylacetonitrile-enriched culture | place: Germany: Experimental Botanical Garden Goettingen | collected 2016-01-27 | reverse complement strand
AGGTGGAAGTTATGAAAATTAACGAGACCAACCGCATCGGAGCTATTAATCCATATCAGCGAAATATTGAAACAGGACGCCAGGAGGAGCAAAAGAAATCCCGCCGCAAGGACGAGGTTTCCATTTCCCCAGAAGCAATGGAAATGCTGAACCGCAGCAGTGATGCAGACCGCGTAAAGAAAATTCAGGAGCTTAAGCAGCAAGTAGCTTCTGGAACCTATCGTGTGGATGCTGATAAAATTGCAGAGAAGCTGTTACCTTTCTTTAAGCAGTCTTCCGAAAGCTAGGTGAAGGATATGCCTTTAGAGCGTTTGATTGGTGTGCTGGAACAGCTAGATCAAAAGCATCTTATTTTATTAGAGCTGGCGAAAAGTAAAAAAAAGATTGTTATGGAAAATGATATGGATAGTCTGGTACAGCATTTGAACCAGGAATCCAGACTCCTTAAACAAGTAGAACAGTTGGAAGAAGCTCGTATGGAGGTTTCGTATGAGCTTCTTCGTGAACGTGGTATTAAGTCTCAGCTTAATTTGACTATAACCGAGCTGGCACGCCTTGTCTTTGATCCAGAAGATAAGAACAAACTCCTCAGTGTCCAGAGCCGCTTATCCCACACTCTTTCAGAATTAAAAGAAATTAATGAAATCAATCAAAAACTCATCGAGCAATCGTTGGTGTTTATTGATTACTCTTTGGATCTACTTGTAGGACGTCCTAATCAGGAAATGACTTATATGCATCCTGATCAGAAGAGTAATCAACACGCACGACCTGGATTGTTCGACACTAAGGCTTGAGCCGAGGAGGAAAATAGAGTGCCATCCACATTTCATTCCATAGAAACAGCTAAAAGGAGTCTTTTTACACAAACGGCAGCTTTAAATACAACAGGACACAACATAGCTAACGCTAACACGGAAGGCTACACACGGCAGACGGTCAAAATGAAGGCTTCCATCCCCATGGAGGCTTACGGTATTAACCGTTCTAATGTACCTGGTCAATTGGGAACAGGTGTTGAATTTGACGCTATTGAACGTATTCGCGAAAAGTTCTTGGATAGCCAGTATCGCGGAGAAAATACCGAACTGGGTAGTTGGACAATCCGTAGTAATACGCTTGATAAACTACAACAGATTATGAATGAGCCGTCCGATACAGGGATCCGGAAAGTTCTAGATAACTTTTATAAATCTTGGTCTGACTTAAGTAAAGACCCAGAAAGTGTGACTGCACGAACTATTGTCAAAGAAAATGCACTTGCCTTGACTGATGCAATGAATCATATGAGTAAACAGTTGAGTAATTTATCTGCGGATTTAACCTCTAATGTGGAGGCTAAGTCTAGTGAGCTACAAAGTTATGTAAACTCCATAGCTGATCTGAACCAATCGATTACTAAAATTGAAGGCTTAGGGGATAACGCTAACGATCTACGTGACCAACGTGATTTGATTGTCGATAAAATCTCAAAAATCGTTAATGTAACGGTGACTGATACCGATCAAGGCTACAACGTTAATATGGGTGGTCAAGCATTAGTAACTGGATTTGAACCGACTACTGGAATTAACGGCGCTTTTTTACAAGCAGCTTTTGCCTCTAATGATTTACAAGGTGGCGAAGTGCATGGAATGATTTTCTCAAGGGATCGATTTGTAGCTGATTACACAGCCCAAATGGATAACCTCGCCAACACATTGGCGACAGGTAATATTACTGTAACGCTACCTAAAGGCTCAGTTTTGCCAGAAGGTACTGTACTGAATGGAGTGACTTACACAGGGACCAATCGAACACTTCAATCGGATTTAACAGTTACAGTTAAAGGTCTTAATGGTTTGCATCAACTTGGTTATACCCAAGAAGATAAAGATGCTAACGGTAATATGGTTGCAGGTAAACCTTTTTTTGTAACTTCAAATAATGGTGGGACAATAACAGCAGGCAATATCACGTTAAACACTGCTATAGTAGATAATCCTAACGCTATTGCAGCATCCCTTCGGGTAACAGGCACTGCTCCTACTGAGGAATTGGTTAAGGGTAATAATACATTGGCATCCTTGATGTCCAATTTGAAATTAAGCAATTTCACTTCAGTTTCTACGGGGAATACAGCTACTATTGATAGCTTCTTCAGTTCTATGGTTGGTCAGTTGGGGATAGAGGCTCAAGAGGCTACAAGACAGACACAAAACTCGACAGCTCTCGTATCTCAAGTAGAAACTATGCGCCAATCTGTGAGCGGTGTTTCACTGGATGAAGAAATGTCCAATATGATTAAGTTTCAGCATGCCTACAGTGCCGCTGCTCGGTTTATGACCACATTCGATCAATTATTAGATAAATTAATTAACTCCACAGGTGTAGTGGGAAGATAAGAATTGGGATTAAATATCTGATGTTTATATACAGCTGGATATTTAATTACGGAGGGATATAACTATGCGCGTTACTAACAATATGCTAAGCTCACAGCTTTTGCTTAATTTAAATCGAAATTCTGAGCGTATGAATAATACGCAGAACCAGATGTCGACTGGACGTAAGTTGAACAAACCCTCTGATGATCCTGTAGGCATTACGTATTCCTTAAGGTACCGATCTGAACTGTCTTCAAATGAACAATACCAGCGGAATGTGGACAGCGCAGTGTCATGGCTTGATTTTAATGATACGGTAATGGATCAGGCTGGCCAAATTATGCAAAGAGTACGTGAACTTACAGTACAGGCCTCTACGGGGACTAATCCACAATCTGCGTTGGACAGCATTAACAAAGAAATTGGTCAGCTTAAGGAACAAATGATTGATGTTGTAAACAGCCAATTGAACGGTAAATATATATTTAATGGGCAAACCTATGACAAAAAACCTTATGACCTTCCTTTGAACGCTGATAATACGCATGATACGTCTGGAGCAGCATCCATTGCTACGGATACAGGCAATGTTAATTTTATAGTAGGGGAAAATGTAGCTTTACCCATTAATGTTACTGGCAATGAAGTCGTAGGAACGAGTGCGGATGCCGACAATTTGTTTACTATTTTTAATCAGATCTCTTCAGCTCTGGCAAGTGGTGATATTAAAACAAGTGGGGATCAACTTGCTAATATTGATTCACGTATGGATAAAATGCTGAAAGTTCGGTCAGAAATGGGTGCTAAATCTAATCGTGTTGAGCTGATGCAGAACCGCTTGAGTGATTTGGAAGTAAACTTAACGGACTTGCAATCTAAAACGGAAGATGCGGATTACGCTGAGCTTTTAATGAATTCCAAGATCCAAGAGAATATTTACAATGCTTCTTTGTCAGCGGGAGCGAAGATCATATCCGCATCATTAGTTGATTTCTTAAGGTAGTCTAAGGAGGGGGAGAGATGCCCATTATTCCGATGCTTCAGATCCGGCAAACTCCGGCTATCCTGCATATTGACGCAGACCCTGGGCAGTATTCGATTCGACAGCCTTCGGCTGATATGGAATTGAAAACACGACGTGCTCAACTGGAAATTCACCAGTATCAGCCACAGCTGACCATAGATCAAAGTGCGGCCTTCTCTGCCTATAACGGGGGCAATTACCTGGAGATGAATAATCGAATTTATTCAGGGTTGCCGCAGATATTTTTACAAGCTATTGCGCATAAAGTGGAGCAAGGCAACCGAATGGCGGCGATTCACATCCCTGGGAATACTGTAGCCAATGTCTTTGGAGAGGATACAGAAACGCATGTGCTTCCTGAATTTAGGGGTCCGGCATCTATGGATAATGTCGATATTCATGTTGAAACGCGTGCACCTGATATTACATATACACCTGCTGTATCGGAAATGCATGTAACCGTTAATCGTCCTGAGATTGAGTATACTCGGGGGAAACTGGAGATTTATATGCAGCAGTATCCATCTGTGGCCTATATTCCGCCTGAAATTGATGTCATGATGTAAAATAAGTTAAGGTTATAGAGGTTGTTCAAGCCGTCTATAGCCTTTTTTTAATAAAACGTATAGATCTAATTAAATATTGGAGGAATACTAGTGATTATATCCACATCTATTTGGGGTGACATTGAAGTTAATGACAAAGAAATATATCGTTTTGAAAAAGGAGTTCCAGGATTTGAGGAGACGACTGAATTTGTGTTGCTCGATCAAGATGAGGCACCCTTTTACTATCTCCAGTCCCTTCAGCAGAAAGAACTCTCTTTTGTAGTAGTGGATCCTTTTATTTTTTATCCTGAATATGAGTTTGAACTCCCTGATAGCGAAGCAGAAGAACTGAAGATTGAAACTAATTTAGTCGTTCGCAGCATACTAACATTACAGGAGCAGGTGGAAAACTCAACGATTAATCTGTTGGCACCTCTAGTGTTCAATCCTGATAATAGGCAAGCCAAGCAGGTTGTTTTGCACCAGTCTCCGTATCAGACCAAACATTCGCTGCAACCCGTTAAGGAAGATAAAACCGTCCGTTCAAAGGAAGGTGAATAAGCATGCTGGTACTTTCGCGTAAGAAAGGCGAATCTGTTATTATTCAGGATCACATTGAGGTCACGGTGCTCGGAGTAGAAGGAGATACTGTCCGTATAGGAATTTCAGCACCCAAACAGATGGACATCTTTCGCAAAGAAATCTATTTATCCATTCAAGAGTCCAATCGTGAATCTGCTGCCCATACGCAGTCAAATTTAGATGCTTTACGCAAGATGATAAATAAAAATAACGAAAAATAAAAAAAATCCTAAAATGCTATTAAAAGTTCGACGAGAATGTCGATATATATAGTACAAGCTATTGCGGAGGGGCGGCCGACTTCAACGGATAGCTGTAACAACAATAAACCACATGGATGTGGGACATTTACCTTCAGGGAGGAAATTTAAAATGATTATCAATCACAATATCGCTGCAATGAACACGCACCGTCAATTGAATGCAAACACTACTAACACAAACAAAGCGATCGAAAAGCTGTCTTCTGGTCTTCGTATCAACCGTGCTGGTGACGATGCTGCTGGTTTGGCAATTTCCGAAAAAATGCGTGGTCAAATCCGTGGTTTGGATATGGCTTCCAAAAATGCTCAAGATGGCATTTCTTTGATCCAAACAGCTGAAGGCGCACTGAACGAAACACACAGCATCCTGCAACGTGTTCGTGAATTGGCTGTACAATCTGCGAATGATACGAATACTGATGACGACCGCGCTGAGCTTCAAAAAGAAGTAGTTGAGTTGACTAAAGAAGTGACTCGTATCTCCACTGATACTGAGTTCAATACTAAAAAATTGCTGAATGGCGATATCAGTGGTGCGGTATTCCACATTGGTGCTAATACAAATCAATCAATTTCTTTGGCTATTGGTAATATGAGTGCTGCATCATTGGGTATTTCTGCTGTTTCTATCTCCAGTCAAACAGGTGCTAACGCTGCAATTTCAACTTTGGATGCGGCTATTAAATCGGTATCTTCCGAGCGTGCTAAACTGGGTGCAAACCAAAACCGTTTGGAGCACACAATCAACAACCTGGGAACCACCTCTGAGAACCTGTCTGCTGCTGAATCCCGTGTTCGTGACGTAGACATGGCTAAAGAAATGATGAACCAAACAAAAAACAACATTCTTGCTCAAGCTTCCCAAGCTATGTTGGCCCAAGCAAACCAACAACCGCAAGCTGTGCTTCAATTGCTTCGTTAATCATTTTTCTTATAAAACTGCTGAGATCTTTCTCAGCAGTTTTTTTTGTGTTTATATTTTACATATAAGGAATCATATTCATCCTCATATTTTATCAGTCTAGTCTAACTTATGATTATAAAGTAGCCGATATATATACTAAACTGATTCGTAAATGCGAAATGAAAGGAATACATGATGAAAACCATCGCTTTATGTATGATTGTGAAAAATGAGCAAGAGTACCTTAGAAGATGCCTCGATAGCGTAAAGGATAAAGTAAACCAGATAGTAATTGTAGATACAGGTTCAACAGATGAAACTGTTAATATCGCTAAAGAATATACTAATGAAGTATACCATATGGATTGGACTAATAATTTTGCAGCTGCCAGAAATGAGTCCATTAAATATGCCACTACAGAATATATTTTAGTGCTAGACGCAGACGAGTACTTAGAAGAATCTGCTGATTTACAAAAAGAAATCGCTTCAGGTGCAGACTACTATTTCACAAAAATACACAATATTATGTCATTTGATCGTGCCTTAAATCATTTAGCTATCCGAATTTTTTCGAATAATAAAGAACTATATTATCAGAACCGTCTTCACGAACATTTGAATATTATGGACGAAGGAATAGATTTTAAAAGCGGACAAGCTGGGCTTATTATTATGCACACTGGCTATACAGATGAGATGATGGAGGGAAGGGAAAAAGCCAAAAGAAATCTCCCCCTAATGCTGAAGGAAGTTGAAGAAAATCCGACGGTGTATAACCTATTTAATATGGGTAGAACTTACATGTGGGTTGGTAAATATGAAAAAGCAATCCCCTTCCTACAGAGGGCTTATCCGATGAGTAAAAACTTAACAATTGCTCCGGATTTAGTTATAACTTTATGTCGTAGCTTAGGGGAAATGAAGAGATACGATGAAGCTCTACAAATTCTACAAGAAGCAACGATTGTTTATCCGAATGAAGTAGACTTACTTCACCTACAAGGACTTTATTTTATGGAAATCGGGTACTACAGAGATGCGATAGTGACGATGACTAAATGCCTTGAAATTGGCGATCAAGGTATCACATTCACAGAAGGAAATGGCAGCTATATTGCACATTTCAGACTCGCTGAATGGTATGAATCACGCAACGATTTGGTGAAGAGCTATGAACATATTTTAGAAGCATTCAAACTGAAAAATGATTTTGTACCGGTTATGGGGAAATATTTTAGAATTTTAGAGAAAGCAAATGTTCCATTAGAAGAAGTATTCGTAAGTACAAACCAGTTGTATCCGATATCAAATAGTGGACAGCTAGAAAAAATGTTAGAAGTGATGTATCAGCTGAGACATCCTCTATTGCAAAGATATCTGACAGAGTATAACGTGACTATTCAAGATAATGTAATGGCTGTTGCACGGCAATACGCCAGGGATTACGATGCAGCGCAAGCCTTATGGTTGGAAATCATGGATGTTGATAAGCAAAACGGAGAGGACATCTTATTATTATCTATTATCCTCAAAAATGAAACTCTATTTGGAAGGGCCAAAACACTACTTAATCTAAGTCAAAAGGAACAAAAAAATCTATATAAAATCATAGTGAATGAACCTTCAGGAGATGTTAAGTTAACACCCCATCTAGAGAATATATTAGAGAGGGCAATAATACACCTAATTCGATTACAGGAGTTTGATATATTTGAAAAGATACTCGATTATTTGTGGCAAGGTGGCGTTGATGCAAAAGTTAAAGCTTGTGAGCATCTTGTGTCCTATGGCTTCAGCGAGATAGCTATCGATCTATTAGTTGAACTTTTTGAACAATATCCAAGGAATGTAAGGGTTGTTGAATTATTAGGTGATGTCTGCCTCAGTTCTGAATATTTGCAAGATGCTCAGCTTTTTTATGCTAAATTGCTAGATCTCTGTCCTGATTATAGCTCATATGAAAGGGCATATGCATTATCGGAAAAGACTGGTGATAAAATGGATGTTTATAAAATCAAAGAGAGCATTAAATTGAGATTTCCCCTTTCTCGTAGTTACTAGATTAGAATATTGGAAAAAGCGATCATGAAGGACCTTCATTGGAAAGGTTTAAATATTTCGGATTTATGGTGAATTTTTGAGAATTCCAAAATAAGTAGGAATGAGGAAAAATAAATGAAAAAGAAAAAAGTGCTTGTTGGAAGTCCTATCCGGCAAAATCCATCTATACTAAAAGAATTTCTTGAATCACTTAGGGAACTTGAACAGGAAACAATCGAGCTTAGTTATCTCTTTATTGACGATAACGACAATCCTTTATCCAGTAAAATCCTTTTGGAATTTTCTGAATCTACAGCTAATGTAATGATCCATAAAAACAGTAGCACGGATTATTATTTTCGTAATGAAATCACACATTCTTGGGACGAGCAATTAATATGGAAGGTGGCGCAACTCAAGGATATTATTATTCAAATAGCACTAGAATATAATTATGATTACTTATTTTTTGTAGATTCTGATATTGTGCTTCATCCTCGCACAATTGAACAATTAAAAAATACAGAAAAAGAAATAGTATCAGAAATTTTTTGGACAAAGTGGCATCCTGATTCTCCGGAACTCCCGCAGGTTTGGTTGACTGATCAATATAATATGTCGTATAAAAACCGTAGTGAGCAACTTTCCCAAGAAGAGATAGCGAAAAGAGAATCTGAATTTATTAGAAAGCTGAGAGTACCTGGCGTTTACGAAGTTGGGGGATTAGGAGCCTGTACACTTATAAGTAAGTCAGCTATTGAAAAGGGTGTGAATTTTAAAGAAATCAAAAATGTTTCTTTTTGGGGTGAAGATCGACATTTTTGCATTAGAGCATCTGCATTAGGAATCTCACTTTTCGTAGATACACATTTCCCTGCGTTTCATATATACCGAGAAGAGGATTTACAGAAGGTCGAACAATTTAAAACAAGAGCTTTTAATGAAGGTGTTTTTTTCACAGTTAAAAATGGGATAGAATTGCTAGGCTCTTTTCATTATAAGAAAGGCTATCATCCTGACTGGAAAAAAAGTTTCACAAAAGAATACGGAGATTTGCTATCTAAGAAAATGGAAGATGAATTGAATGAGAATATTAAGAAAAAAGTAATTGTCAAAGCAACTGTATCAAATTTTAGGATTGATAGTAATCAAAGTAGTGAAATTGGAATACTCAATGCAAAATTTGATCTTATAAATGATGGCATAAGTAATGGAGAACCTTTTCATGATAAATTTAGGGGAGAGGCTACATTGCTTTTACAAAATAATAAATGGTTAATTGATAGTTTAGAAATTGTTTAAGGAGATGAAAAACTAATTGATTAGCGTGATAATGCCTGTATATAATTCTGCACCGTATTTAAAAGAATCAATTCAAAGTGTCTTGAATCAATCTGAGCAGGATTTTGAACTGATTGTTATTAATGATGGATCAACTGATGCTAGTGAAAATATAATTTTGAATTTTAATGACCCTAGAATTAGATACTTTAAACAAAAAAATCTAGGTGCAGCAAATGCAAGGAATAAAGCGCTTGAGATGGCGAGAGGGGACTTCATTGCTTTTCAGGATTCAGATGATATATCTATGCCTAACCGTTTTAGTTCCTTAAAGGAGCAATTTAAGAAAGGTGTGGGTATTGTTCATTCTGATATGATGTTAATTGATCAAAATAATTACCCTATTGGATATTGGCATGCCAGGAATATTGATAAAAGTAACCTAAACAGGTTTTTTTTAAAGATTGGGACTCCTATAAATGGTGGGAGTGTAATGTTCAGGAGACAGCTAGTTGGCGATTTGAAATATGATTTAAGTTTACAGATAGGAGAAGATACAAATTTTATTTATGAATTATTAAAAATTTGCGAATCTTCTATCCATATTCCGGAGCCTCTTTACATTTACAGAAAGCATCTAACTAATACTACTAATCAAGGGAATTATGATGTTTTGTATTTGCATGTCCAAAAATTCATTCAAAATCATGACATCAAAGAACTGGTTCCTGAAGTAGAATGGAATAGAAATGATGATAATGAGAATGAAGCAACAGCTTCGGCCATCCTAGCGCTTTTATTATTTAATAGAGGAATGTATATTGATGGAGAAAAGCATATTTTAAGTGCAATTAACCGAAGCGAGAATTTAAAGTCTAAACATTTAATATATGCCATTGCGAAATTAATTAATGGAAAACCAGATGAAGCCTTAGAGTATTTATATGCAGTTGATAAGAAAAACCATCTGGTAGAGAATTATATCGGCGAAGCGCTAGTTTATTTGGGGGAAATAGAATTAGCTTACCATCACTTTTTGTCTGCTCTAAATATAAAGCCAGATTACATTGAACCAATTGATAACTTGAAAGCTATATCATCTAGGAATTCATTTAATATGCTTGACAGAAATTGGATAAAATTTTAGGAGTGGTTAAGATGCATGGTGCATACATTGGTCGACAATAAACTATTGATTTCTACAGTTTGGAAGGGCATGCTTTATACTTATGGAGATGATTTTAGCTTGACTCCTAATTTATTGATTAATGGTGTATTCGATGTACCGTTGACAAATTTTTTAATAAAAAATTTGCATCAAGGTAATACTTTTATTGATGCTGGCGCAAACATCGGTTATTTCAGTGTTCTAACTGGGTATTTAGTCGGAACATCAGGAAGAGTCTTATCCTATGAAGTTAATCCTAAAGTCCATAAACTTTTATTGGATAATATTTCTGTAAATAATTTACATACACATGTAAAATGTCTCAATAAAGGAGTCTACTCTTCATATGGAGAAATTCCATTTTATATGTCTAAACGCTTTAATAGTAATGGTTCTTTAATTGAACAAAATGAAGAATACTTCAATATATTCAAAAATGATGAAATAGAAAAAGTAATGGTGGAAACAGAACCATTGAGTATGCGGATTGAAGACATTGGATTTGTTAATATACTGAAAATTGATATAGAAGGAGCAGAGTATCAAGCGTTTTTAGGCTTGGAAAATAATTTAAAGAACAAAATGATAGGAAGTATTGTATTTGAGCTAAATAAACTAAGAATAGGCGAAGAGTGGTATGACTTTTACGAATTTTTGAATAAACTTCGTATGATTTATGGCTGGGAATTTTATACTTTATCAGTAGATGGTGACCTTGTTTTATCAGATTTAAAAGAGTTATTTACTTTAGATTTCGTGGAAAATGTAGTAATGGTGCTTAAATAAGTTAATTGTAAAATTACCTCCAATCATCTGTATAGGTATAAAGCGATCTCCATATGTTAAAGATATATTCACATATTTTCAAACAAAGGAGAAATCATTATCTCTCTGATTGTCATATTACCCAGTCATGCTACAGTCGGTGACTACTTAACCAACATCGGAATGTCAATGCATTATTGAATGATGATGAGTACATCGTGAGGTGAAAATGACTGCTACAACGAAATGGTTCCGTGCGAAAGCTGTCGAGCTGCTGAATAAAGTTAACGCCATCGTGCGACACTGAATTGCTTCTCTGTATGAGGAAAAGGGAATGAAAAAAAGTGAAATACGAATCAACTCGTAGAGTTTCCTTGAGTTCGAACGAAAGAGCTTCTATTTGTTATTATTAATGTCACCATTATCAAACCTATGCTTGTGGGCATAGGTTTGATTCATCCCGTCGATCTGTATATTCCCTTCTAACACAAAAGCTGATGGCTTCTATAACTGCACGATATCTAAAATTCTGCTCCTATATACGAAAAAGATCGTTCATCTTTATGGATCGCGCCTCATGCGGTCACTATAAGACCGTTTAAAACGAGATACAGGTGTTATGTTCCTGTTTGGCTGGAAAGATTATTTGGTAAGACAAATATCTTATGTACCTTTTTGTGTAAGGGCAATCTCTAACCTAGATGGCATCAATGTATCATAAAAAATGTAATAAAGCCCTTGTCCAGTAGTCAGAAAGAACCTTATCTTGGCTTAGCCACACACCAATTTTGATTCCTGACAGCCTTCTGTTTATAGCCATTTATGTTCAGAATCAATTGGCTTTGGATGATCAGACAAAATTGAAGCCTACCCCCTTTGCGATGAACTAATTAAAGAGGCACAACCTAACAAAAGTTAAATCCATGTAATGCGTCTATGAGTGCGTATAAATGTGCATCCTTATTGTTGGTTAATAGTATGTTTTATATATTTCTTTTATGCTCTTCATAAGCAAGAAATAGTAGCCGATAAATATAATAAATAATCCCATCGGAGGTTGTGAGATGAATCTGCAATTCTCTCTTTCGACAAATGTAGAGAGTGGTAATACAAGCGGGATAAGTCAACATAGCGAGGCTGTAGCTCATCAGGATAACCAACTAATCCAAGCCGTAAGAAGTGGTTCAGAATTAAGCAAACTTGAAAGACAGGGAGTTTCATTCTCCATGGGGGATGAGCAACTTATTAAGGCAATAGATAGAGCTGTTAAAGCTCTTCAGGGACCCACAACCACGTTGGAAATGAGTGTGCATGAAAAAACACATCAGATCTTGGTCAAAGTTCTCAATAAAGACACAGGAGAATTGATTCGGGAGATTCCTCCTGAAAAGACGCTTGATTTAGTAGCAAAGATGATGGAGATTGCAGGAATTCTCATAGATGAAAAAGTATAAGGAGGCAATTAGATGCGTATAAATGGTTTTTCAGGAATGGATATAGATAGCATGGTTACATCCTTAATGACTGCCAAGAAAACCCCGTTAAACAAGCTGAATCAGCAGAAGCAGACATTAGAGTGGACGCGTGATAGTTACCGTGAATTAAATACTAAGATCGTTCAGTTTAGCGATAAGTTGCGCGATTTAATGACTAATTCTGACAAAATGAACACTCAGAAAGCTACGTTAACTGGTAATACAACGGCTATTAGAGCGGAAGCTAATGCTGATGCAAGTTCTACACCTATGTCTGTAGTTGTTAACAAGTTAGCAACAAAGTCCAATATGCAAACCTCTACAGGTCTACGTACAGCTGGGAGCAGCACTGCAGATGCTACTAAGAATACAACATTGGAGCAAATTGCAGGTGGCAGTGCGTCAGATACTTATGAGTTAAATATCAATGACAAAACAATCACGTTTCTGAAAACCGATACAATATCTACAGTGATGTCCCGTATCAATTCAGAAGGGGCGAACGTAACAGCAACCTTTGATGAAATCAGCGGCAAGTTCTCCATTACAGCTAAAGACTATGGGGATAGCAATAATATTAAATTAACTGGTGCTGATAAGCAGGTTAAAAGCAGTACGCTCATGGATTTATTCCAAATTAGTTCTACAGATGTAAAGGCGGCTGAAAAAGGGGAAGTTATAGTAACGAATACTGCAGATTCGAGTTCCAAAACTTATAATCCTGATAAGAACTTCCTTGTCGTTAATGGAGTGTCGCTGACTCTGTTAGAGACCACGGGAACTACTGGACCAGCTAAAATCACAACCCAGTCAGATCCAACAAAAGCTATGGAGACCATTAAATCTTTTGTGGATACTTATAATGACCTATTAAGTACATTCAATACGAAACTAAGTGAACAAAAGTATCGCGATTTCCCTCCACTGACAGCCGATCAAAGGAAAGACATGAAGGAAGATGAAATTAAGCAGTGGGAAGAAAAGGCGAAAAGTGGTCTCCTCAAAAATGATACGATTTTAAGTTCTGCTGTATCTTCTATGCGAATGACTATTTCTAGTAAATTAGGCGATTTGAGTTCAATTGGTATTACAACAGGCCAATATTACGAGAATGGTAAATTACAAATTAATGAAGAGAAACTGAAGGCTGCTTTGACGACAGATCCTGATAAGGTTATGAATATATTCAAAGGGTCGTCCGCTGATGTAAACAGCAAGCCCATCTTTAGCGAGTTGAGAAGTAAGCTTGATACTACGTTAGACATGTTTGTAAAAAAAGCAGGTACATCAAAATTCGATACAAATGCTAGTATGACCTTAAAGGCTGACAGTATAATGGGAAAGCAGCTTAAAAACTATAACAGCGATATTAAAGAGATGACCAAAAAACTTGCTGATGCAGAAACACGCTATTATAAGCAGTTTTCGGCTATGGAATCGGCTATGAGCAAGTACCAGTCGCAGTCGTCCAGTTTGACAAGCTTTTTACAATAGTTTAGAAAAGGGTGATTCGTTTGATCTCATCTCCTTATGAAAAATATAAACAGTCTTCGGTGCAGACATCTACTCCAGGGCAGCTCATTATAATGTTATATGATGGTGCCATTCGCTTTGTAAAGGCTGGTCTTGATGGAATATCATCGAATGACATTGCTAAAACAAACATAAACCTGGGCAAAGCACAAAGCATTATTAGTGAGTTAATGTCTACGTTAAACTACTCCTATGATATTTCCAAAAATTTATATGCTTTATATGAGTATATGAATTATTTATTAATTCAAACGAATATCAAGAAAAAGATTGAGTCAGGTGAAGAAGTTCTGGGTTATCTGCAAGAATTACGTGAAACTTGGGTTACAGTGAACAAGCTAACCGCAGGTATGTCATTGTCAACGGAACAGTAAGCTATGATAAATGAAGTTTTATCCCAATTGGAGCAACTCACCCAACAATTCATACTTCGACTGAATGAGACAAATTATGAGGAAGTTGAGATTTTTGTCGAAGTTCGTCAAATGAAGGTGGATCAATTGGTAAATGCCTTGGAAAATTCACCGATGACAGAAGAACAAAAAATGAAGTTAGAGTCTATTCTAAGCTATGATGCGTTAATCGATCAGCGTATGCAATCGCTAAAACAGGAAGCCCAAAATTGGCTTGTCCAAAGAAATATAGCCAAATCGCAACGCAATGCTTATGAATCTAACTATACACCAGATAGCTTTCTGATGGATCGTAGAAAATAAATTCAAGAAGCTCTCGTCTAACACGCTTTATTATGTGGACGAGAGCTTCTTTAACAATTAAATAGTTTCTAAATAAAGAAAAGAACCCTCAAAAGCAAAAAAAATCTATCAATTTATCGTTTCAGACTCTAGAATGTAGTTTAAAACATGATTAGTAAGTCTCTCTAGTTCAAGTTCTAATGAACAAGGAACAAAGTTGTTGACTATTTACCCATTGTATTATATATGGAATAACTATACATGAAAACATTATCAATTCCAATTGACAATGGATAACTTTGGATGGTATAGTCGGAAATGTGGGCGAGAGCTTCACTTCATTTGATGACGAAGGGAATGTTAGTGCATGCAAGGTAAAGTAAAATGGTTTAACGCAGAAAAAGGTTATGGTTTTATTGAAACATCTGACGGCGGCGACGTATTTGTACATTTTTCCGCAATTCAAACAGAAGGCTTCAAAACACTTGAAGAAGGACAAGACGTGGAGTTCGACATTGTCGAAGGCGCACGTGGACCACAAGCCGCTAACGTAACCAAATTATAATCATCCCCGGCATAGCCGACCTACATAATTGGTAAGATGGTTAGCAATGGATAACGCGCTAGCACTGCCCTGGAATTTATTCCAGGGCTTTTTTATGTTTTCTAATTACATAAAAAAGCCCCTTACCCAGTGGTAAGGAGCTTAACACAATAGAACATTTACTCTAGAGAACCGTCAAAGTCAGCCATCTCCACAAAAATGGTATTGGAGGAGGCAGATTGTTTCTCTACGCCTCCGTCTGGATAACGGAATTGATAGCGCAGAATGGCCTGAGCGATAAGATACGCGAGGAGTGCAGATTCGATATCGAATGAGAAGACGATGACGGCTTTGTGGTCAAGATCAAGCTGGCCTAATGGGATACCTTGGAGCAAATTAGGATGCGGAAGCGGCACTGAGTTCACGGTGCCGGTTCTCAGTACAAGAAAATCTTCGGCTGAGAATGGTGCTGTGAGCAATAGCTCTTCTAATGGAGTATTTCCGATGTTTTCCACCTGGAGTGTAAAGGACAGGGTACCTTCTTGCGCGACACGCAAAGCGCTGGAGCTAAGTGTAAGTTTAGGAATAGCTGCAATGACGGCCACGTCTACAGTGTTGGTTTGGGTGGTTTCCTGCAGGGTCTTTTTACTACTACGACGTGAGGTATATTCGATGGTGGCCTGGTTGCTGAATGTTCCATCTGCAGGTGCTTCACGAATTTGTGCCTGGAGCGTGAGGGTGAGCGTTTCCCCTGGTGCAATATCTGGGAGCGTAATACCAGTGCCGGGATTTGCGCCTGGCTGTGCTTTCTCTTGGATAGTCAGGCTGTTGGGTACATAAACAAGTCCATGCGGCAACAGGTCCGTAAACAAAGGAAACTACGCCGAGACTCCTCCTTTATTTGTAATCTGAAGGGTGAAGGTAAGAGTGTCTCCTACAGAGGCGTCATAGGTGTTTACCTGTTTCACAAATTCGAGCAGTGGGAATACCACTGGGATCGTCACGGTATTTGTAGTCAATGTGCCCGGTACGATTCTTCCTCTAGTCAATGTAATATGAGTAGGTAAAGGCAGCCTGATTTACGATGTAGCCAGATGGAGGTGTCTCGGATACAGTTACCTGATAAGCCGGGGTCAATGACTGACCAGGTTCCACAGATCCAAGACTAACTCCGACAGCAGGGTTGGCTTCTGCAAACGTTTGAGCGTTCAACTGGAGGCTGTCAGGAATGTACAGGGTTCCGGCAGGGACAAAATTTTGAAAAATAACTTCTGAAGCAATGTTGCCAAAGTTATTATGGAGTACCGTGTAGGTCAGGTTTTCCCCTGCTTGGGCCTCCTTATGGTCTGTGGAGATGTTTGCGGCAAGCTTTGGACAGAAGTTTGGAAACTCACGATAAATGTATTTCCAGGTGCGACATTTCCAATGGCAATTCCAGCAGTTGGCGAGGCGTTAGGGAAAGGTACACCGTCGATAAGGACACTACCCGGAACGAAGGAAGTACCTGCTGGGATTGTATCGGTCACAACGGTATCTGTGACGGAATCCACACCGTTATTCGTAATGCTTAGTGTATATCTGATCGTATCTCCAACTACAGCAGCTGCCAGACTGGATGTTTTAGTCACCTGAATATTAGGTGCAGACACAGCGACATTAACTGTATTAGTGGCACCGAAGGTCCCCGTCGTGACCAATGTGCCGTCATCCCCGTTAATTTGGGACGCAAAAAAATTAGTCGAAAAATTGTTGGGCCCAGACAGCGCAGTTAAGCTGGATGTGGTAGGTCCAAACAACGCACGATCCCCGGTGATATCTACGTCACCCTCTTGGGCGCTAATTAACGCCCTGCCGCGCAAAGTCCCCTGTACAGGCGTGGCAAACCCGCTTATTACCACGTTGACCGAGCCAGTAGCGCTGCTGACTCCTTCACCACCTACACGCAGCGATAGGTTACGGAAGGGGAGAGACGGGTTATTGTACACCACTGCCAGCGTCCATCCAGCGTGATTGGTGTTGGTAGAATCGGGAACCGTGATGGTGCCCGTCACATTTCCGACCGTATATGCCCCTGCGCCGCCTTGAATGACCAAATTTGTTACATTTGCGGTTCACACATAGGTACTGAGACTGGTGACGTTGATCGATGTTGCAGATTCGGGACTGACTGTAGTAGATAAAGCAGGCGTCTGAAATGTGATCGGATTGCTGGCGCTGGACAATACATTGGTATTGCCGTTGGCATAGCTTCCTCCCCAAATAAGTTCAGCATATAGCACGGTACTGCCCGCAGGGAGCACAAGGAATGCCGTCGATGAGTTACTGGCAAAAGCAGAAGTCGTGCCGAATGGATATGTGCCGAAGCGAGAGGCTGTATTGGTTGTGATGAAAGCGCCAATGCTGGTCACTGTACCTGGCACCCCCGCCGAAGCAGAACGTGCCAGCCCGAGTGTATTTCCTATAAAGGTAATAGCCCCGGTCTGGTTCGTTGCATAACGCTGAATAAAAGCCATGGATTAACTTCCTACTTTCCATCTCTCCCCAATTAGCTGTCTTAGGATTTTTGCAGGGGAAGAGCCAGCTGGGCTGGGTGTAATGATCCTTTCGTATAAATTGCCTGCATGATAGTCAGGTCTTGCTTTTAGCATAGGTTCTATACCGGATTCAGTCTGACAAATAACTCCCTCCCCAGTCGATAAAATACATAGCATGAACTCGAAATAGTTGATTTGTCATGACACCAGCAGAGTAACTTTTTAAATATCTCTTCATTATTCACATATGTATGCGAGCTGAATTTAAACATGACCCTTTTCATAGAATGGCGTTATGGGAAGTGTTTTGTCGAATCATGAGGAAAATTGTAAAAAATCTTCGAAATGTTGATCTCCTTTTTTACTTGGCGTTAACATATGTGTTATACTGAAGAGGCAAAGGAGGCGTGCCCTATGAACTTAACAGTACGAGGTCAACAGATCGAGGTTACCGACGCTTTGAAGGACTACGTTGATAAGAAATTCAGCAGACTTGAAAAGTATTTCGATGCACCCCCGACGTCTGATGGAAGTGTAACGTTAAGCACAACCAGAGATTTGCACACTGTAGAAGTAACCATTCCTTTGCCGGGGCTTGTACTCCGTGCCGAAGACGAGAGCGATGACATGTATGCATCCATTGATGCCGTGGTAGACAAGCTTGAACGGCAAATTCGCAAGCACAAAACCAAGCTAAACCGAAAATTCCGTCAGGAAGGTAGTTTGAAAACCCTTTTTGTGGAAGATTCGGCAGATGGCGTGGCTGTTGCTGAAGATGAGGATGTAGAACTGGATGAGCTGGAAGTCGTCCGCACCAAGCGTTTCTTATTGAAACCTATGGATGTGGAAGAAGCTATTCTGCAAATGAACATGATTGGACATAATTTCTTCGTATTTGCTAACATTGATAATGAAGAAGTTAACGTAGTTTACAAACGCAATGATGGTAAATACGGTCTGATCGAACGGGAATAGCCTGTAAAGCAAGAACTTATTGCATTTTAAAATGAATAGAACTTTTTGATTGAAGCATGCTTCATGGATATCAGGAAAATGATAATAACACGAGCCTTATCCTTGCGAACCTGGCGGGATAGGGCTCTTTTATATGTTTATTGTAAACATGAATGGAAATTTAAACTTAGATCGATGTAACCAATTGTGTATTTCGTGCGTCAATTGTTTTGGTATCTTTAACCGGATGCAAATCTGCAGGCTGCTTGTGTTGCGGCATGTCCTACAAACTGTTACAATTTATGCAAAGAACATCGCACGATGGGCTGGTACAGCCGGGCCTGTCAAACATATCGGGAATCAATTTCATCATGGACCCTTTCTTATTGTGAAATTGATTCTATTAATTGTTTTGCGCGAAAGGGGTAAACCATGCTAGGAATTGTTAAGAAAATCTTCGGAGATACCAATGAACGTGATGTCAAGCGTTTAATGAAGACGGTTGAACTGATCAATAAGATAGAGCCGGATTTCGAAAAGCTCTCGGATGAGGAGTTGCAAGCGAAGACGGTGGAATTTAAAGCTCGGGTCGAACAAGGGACTACGGCTGAAGAAATTTTGCCAGAAGCTTTTGCTACTGTTCGCGAAGCGTCCAAACGGGTGCTGGGTAAACGTCATTATGACGTACAGATGCTCGGCGGTATTGCGCTGCATGAAGGTAAAATTGCCGAAATGAAAACCGGTGAAGGTAAAACACTGGTAGGAACACTGCCGGTTTATTTGAATGCTCTGTTGGGCAAAGGCGTGCACGTGGTTACGGTCAATGACTATTTGGCGCAACGTGACAGCGGAGAAATGGGACAAATTTATAACTTCCTAGGAATGTCCGTAGGGCTTAATTTGGCCAACATGGATCATGCCGCCAAGCAGGCAGCATATGCTTGTGACATCACATACGGTACAAACAACGAGTTCGGATTCGATTATCTGCGTGATAATATGGTGCTTTACAAAGAGCAGATGGTACAACGTCCGTTGTACTTCTGTATCATTGATGAAGTGGATTCCATTCTCGTCGATGAAGCTCGTACACCATTGATTATTTCAGGACAAGCTCAGAAATCGACCGAGCTGTATTTTGCGGCTGACCGTTTTGTGAAGAGCCTGAATGTTGAAGAAGATTACACGCTGGATATTAAGGTGAAGTCGGTTGCTTTGACCGAAAACGGCGTATCCAAAGCTGAAAATTTCTTTGGTCTTGAAAACTTGTACGATCAGGAAAGTGTTACAATCAATCACCACATCGTACAAGCCTTGAAAGCTAACGCTATTATGCGTTTGGATGTGGACTATGTCGTGGCTGATGGTGAAGTCCTGATTGTCGATGAGTTTACAGGTCGTTTGATGGCTGGACGTCGTTACAGTGATGGTTTGCACCAAGCTATTGAAGCGAAGGAAAACATCATTGTCCAAAACGAAAGCATGACACTGGCGACAATTACATTCCAAAACTATTTCCGTATGTACCGCAAATTGGCGGGGATGACGGGTACAGCGAAAACAGAAGAAGAAGAATTCAAAAAAATATATGGTCTGGAAGTGCTCCAAATTCCGACGAATAAGCCTAACCAGCGTGTAGATATGCCTGACATAGTGTACAAGAGCGTGAAAGGCAAATTCCATGCTGTGGTAGATGAAATCCTGGAGCGTAACAAAAAGAACCAGCCGATATTAGTAGGTACGGTTTCTATTGAAAACTCGGAGCTTCTTTCTGAAATGCTGAAACGCAAAGGCGTTCGTCACAAAGTGCTTAACGCCAAGTATCATGCTGAGGAAGCTGAGATTATTTCCCGTGCAGGTGAAGCTGGCGCAGTTACCATCGCTACCAACATGGCTGGACGCGGTACTGACATCGTACTGGGCGAAGGCGTATCAGAACTCGGTGGTTTGCACATCATCGGTACAGAACGTCATGAATCCCGTCGTATTGATAATCAGCTTCGCGGACGTGCAGGACGTCAGGGTGATCCGGGCTCCACACAGTTTTACTTATCGCTGGGCGATGAGTTAATGAAGCGTTTTGGTGCGGACAACGTACTGAATATGATGGAGCGCTTGGGCTTCGAGGAAGACCAACCCATCGAAAGTCGCATGATTACACGTGCTATCGAATCAGCTCAAAAACGCGTCGAAGGCAACAACTTTGATCAGCGTAAAGTCGTTCTCCAGTATGATGATGTAATGAACCAGCAGCGTGCTATTATTTACAAACAACGCCGTGAGGTGCTGGAATCAGAGAACATCAAGGAAATTGTGTTTGACATGATCAAGCCTGTCATTGAGCGTGTGGTGGAAGCTCATTGCGGTGATGACATTCCTGAAAACTGGGAACTTGAAGAAGTAGCAGAGTATGTGAATAACAACCTGCTTGAGGAAAATACACTTACACGTGACGACCTGTGGGGCAAGGAAAAAGAGGAGATCGTGGATATGATCTTCGAAAAAGTTACCAACAGATACCACAGCCGTGAAGAAATGATTGGCGAAGATATGGTACGCGAGTTCGAGAAAGTTATCGTACTGCGTGCGGTCGATAGCAAATGGATGGACCATATTGATGCTATGGATCAATTGCGTCAAGGTATTCACTTGCGTGCTTACGGCGGTACCGATCCTCTGCGCGAGTATCAATTTGAAGGCTTCGAAATGTTCCATGCTATGATTGCTAGCATCCAAGAGGAAGTAGCGACATACATCATGAAAGCACAAATTGAATCCAATCAAGAGCGTCAGGCTGTCATCGACGAAGACAAAATCTCGACGAGTGGTGAACCAGCTGCTCCTAAAAAGAAATCCGCTCCTTCGCGTCCGCGTAGAAAATAACGGATTGAAATTAAGGGAGAGTCTTGAGATACACTATTCCCTGCAGTGCATATAATGGCAGGCGGCAGTTCAACCACTGACCGTCGGCCATTTTGTGCCATCAGGGGACGACACTGATGTATTCAATATAGCTCTTCTGTGAGATGGTCAGGTTATGGTCAGGTTGAATATGGCGATGACTGTGCTCTCCTAGTACTTTTAAAACAATTATGACAAGCAAGCAGGTCCCTGCTTGCTTGTCAGTCAATTCCGCAGTTGATCTGGCTCACATACCAGAGCCTGTTATTTAAAAGTGGTTTGACTTTGCGGCGGTCGGTAGCGAAGCGGAGGATTTGAATCTGGAGAAGCGTCAGCGTTCGCCTTTGCAGTGAGATGCCCACCTTTGAATGTGTTAATCCAATCAAGGGCATCTCGCTGCAACAGCGATCGTAAGATCAAATCATTCGCGCAGCGTCTCTTCACCCAGCCGTAACTCACAACGCTTTTACTTCCCCTAACCATATATTAAAAGGAGAATGACAGCATGATTGATCCAAGTGTAAAGCATGATTTGCGAGAAATAGGCAAGAAACTAACAAACCTTAGGGGGTCTCTTTGACTTAGATCTCAAACAGGAAATGATCGCAAACTTTGAAGTAAAGATGGCTGCACCTGACTTTTGGGATGATAATGATAAAGCCCAAGGTGTAATTGCAGAAATGAACGCTGTTAAGTCTTCAGTAGACAGCTATGAACAGCTTCGTCAGGAATACGAAGATGCCGGCATGATGGCTGAGCTGGCTGATGAGGAAGGCGATGAAACACTGGCTGGAGAAATCGAGAATAGTGTCAGTTCTCTGCTGAGCAAGCTTCAGGAGTTTGAATTGCAATTGCTTTTGAATCAGCCGTATGACAAACTTAATGCCATTCTGGAGTTGCATCCGGGGGCAGGCGGAACGGAGTCCCAAGACTGGGGGCAAATGTTGCTACGGATGTATACGCGCTGGGCTGAAAAACGGGGCTTTAAGGTAGAGACCCTGGATTATCTAGCGGGTGATGAAGCAGGAATTAAGAGTGTAACACTTTTGATCAAAGGTTATAATGCCTATGGCTATTTGAAAGCGGAGAAAGGCGTGCATCGGCTTGTTCGTATCTCTCCATTTGATTCCTCCGGCCGTCGGCATACATCGTTCGTATCCTGTGATGTGGTGCCTGAAATTGCGGATGATGTGGACGTTGAGATCCGCACGGAAGATCTTAAAATTGATACGTACCGGGCCAGTGGTGCGGGCGGTCAGCATATTAATACGACCGATTCAGCCGTTCGGATTACGCATTTACCTTCCGGTATTGTCGTGACCTGTCAAAATGAACGCTCCCAGATCAAGAACCGAGAGCGTGCCATGACGATGCTCCGTTCCAAGCTCTACGAGCGTAAGATCGAAGAGCAACGTCAGCAATTGGACGAAATCCGCGGAGAACAGTCCGATATTGCATGGGGTAGCCAAATTCGCTCCTACGTGTTCCATCCATACAGCATGGTTAAGGATCACCGTACTAGCGTGGAAACTGGCAACGTAGGAGCTGTCATGGATGGCGATCTCGATCCGTTCATCGATGGTTACCTGCGCAGCCAAATTAAGCTGGACGCAGAATAATTGCCTGTACGTTTTCCTACAGAACCGCAGTCCATGTGCCTGCGGTCTGTAGGAATTTTTGTGTGACGGTATTTTTTATTAAAGGAGAACATGAATGATGTCTCAATTGAATCCTCCCGCTGCCCGCCGAAGAAGGCGTAAGCCTCTGATTGCCGCCAGTGGACCAGCGCGTAACGTGACCGATGTCCTGCTGATTATACTCGGTTCCTTTATTACAGCGCTGACCTTTAACATGTTCTTGCTGCCTAACCGGATTGCATCCGGGGGTGTATCTGGCTTGTCTATCTTGGGCGAGGACCTGTTTGGCCTGGAACCTGCCTATACGCAGTGGGGAATGAATATTCCATTATTTATAGCAGGAGTACTGCTGTTAGGAAAAAAGTATGGCTTGCGTTCCCTGCTGGGAAGCATCATGCTGCCACTATTCGTTTATGTGACGAAGGATTGGGCAGTCCCGACAACAAATCCGTTGCTGGCTTCGCTGTACGGTGGAATCGGAGTTGGATTGGGGTTGGGCACTGTGTTTCGGGGCAGAGGCTCAACGGGTGGACTGGCTATTTTGGCGCAGATTATTCAAAAGTATACCGGTTTTAGTCTTTCTCTTTGTGTCATGCTCATGGATGGCACGGTAATCACGCTAGCTGGTTTCGCCCTATCGCCAGAGCGGGCCCTGTATGCATTGATTGGCTTGTTTGTAACCGGCAAAGTCATTGATGCTGTAGAAATGGGACTGGGCTACTCCAAAGTGGCTTACATCATATCCAATCAAAAGGAAAAGATCACGCAAACCATTTTGCAGGATTTGGATCGGGGTTTGACAGAGCTTGCAGGACGGGGGGGTTACACCAACGAAGAACGTCCTGTACTTATGGTTGTAGTCGGGCAAAATGAGGTAACCCGCCTCAAAACGCTCGTCCGCTTGGTAGACCCGGAAGCTTTTGTGATTATTAGTAACACACGTGAAGTATTGGGTGAAGGGTTCAAAAGGGAAGGCTAACTTAATGTGACCTTCTGAACGCTTGCTCTTAACTGAATCAATGTAGAAGAGCTCACTGATGTAGTGGGCTCTTCTCTTTTCAGAACCGCTTTATCAATTCCTTTTTAGTAATAGATCAAGCCAATTTGCCGGTTGTCCTTGATTAAAATATGAGGTTGGTACTCCTTTTATCCCGGTTTTGACCATAAATAAACCACCTGCTAGTGGTTGGCTGGTATTATCGTCATCTTGAGCAGTTGTGATATACAACTCATCCAGATGTTCACCACCAAAAGCGCACGAAGTCACACGATTGACTGGAAGTAACACCTCAGCAATCACTTCTCCCTGAACAGGATGGATACGAGATACACGTTTACCGCCCCAACGCGCGATCCACAACATGCCCTCTGCATCGATGGTCATGCCATCGGGATATCCTTCACTTTCATCCAATCTAGCTACCAATTGCTTATTCCTAATAGTACCTTGTGTCACATCGTAATCGAAGGAGACCACTTCTAAGGTCGGAGTATCAATATAATACATGGTACGGTAATCTGAGCTCCAGGCTAAGCCATTAGATGTGGAAGCATTATCAATCAGTAAGGAGACATTTCCTTTTGTGCTCAGACTATACAATGCTCCTTGCGCGCGTTCGCCATTTAAACTCATTGTTCCAGCCAAAAACCGTCCTGCAGGATCGCATTTACCATCATTAAATCGATTTCCTGGCCGACCTTCCTCAGGATCGTGGATCAATACTTTGGTCCCTGTCTCTATATCCAAACAGTATAGACCGCTGATCATGGCTACGATTACTTTATTTTTAAGATAAGGTACAACTGCACTAATATGTTCGCCTACATCTATGGTACGATCTGTGCCTGTAGACGGATCGTAGATGTGCAATTGAAAGCCTTCAATATCGACCCAAAATAAACGTTGAGACTGGTGATCCCAACTAGGACCCTCGCCTAATTTGGCTTTAGCATCTATCACTATATTCGCTGTATAGGTTTCGATGTGTAACACTCCTAACGTATAGGTTTATTTTTGTACATACTCACTCTTTTTACCCTATTCAATGTTCAACGAATACATAAGTGCAGCAAATGGATAATCCAGATGAATACCAATATACAAGATAATATATAAAAGGAACGATGTTTTTTTTTATGCAAAATAGCAGACTGGATTCACAAGGGGGGCTGTCTTTTTTGGTTTCCTCAGTTAATAGCCTGTACAGCTTGTCGGTCAAAAGAATGGGCAAGAATGCATATTTTAAATTTGGAAGAATAACATGACATGAGGTGTTGTATTTATATGAATAGAGTCGTATAATAATACATATTTCATAGGGACGGAATGGAGGAAGGTCTGTGAGCAGTAAGCTAAAAGTGGCAATTGTCGGTTCCACTGGATATGGTGGGGTGGAGCTGATTCGATTTTTGGTTCATCATCCGCAGGTGGAGATTGTATCTGTTATTTCTTCGTCCAGCGCAGGTGTCCCGATTAGTGATGGGTTTCCACATCTGACGGATATTGTGATGCAGGATTTGGACGGTGTCGATATCCATGAAATTGCTGCCAAGGCTGATCTGGTTTTCACAGCTACGCCATCAGGCGTTAGTACCCAGTTAGTGCCACAGCTTCTGGATGCCGGACTGAAGGTGATTGACCTTTCCGGGGACTTTAGGCTCCGAAGCGGGGAAGTGTATGAAGCTTGGTATAAAAAGCCTGCGGCTTCACCTGAGTATCTCAAGCAAGCAGTATACGGACTCAGCGAGGTGTATGCAGAAAAGCTTGCTGGAGTTTCTTTCATTTCGAATCCAGGCTGCTATCCAACGGCAACACTATTAGGAATTATTCCTGCCTTGGAGGCGGATTGGATTGACCATCGGTCACTGATTGTGGATGCCAAATCAGGGGTATCTGGCTCCGGTCGGGGAACAAGTCTTGTTTCGCATTATGCGGAGATGAATGAAAACTTTAAGGCTTATAAGGTCAATAAACACCAGCATATCCCTGAGATTGAGCAGGTACTGGGTGATGTTGCGGACGAGGATGTTACGATTACGTTTACAACACAGCTTGTGCCTATGACGCGAGGAATTATGAGTACAATCTATGTCACGTTGAAAGGTGATCATACGGATCAGGATCTTATCGGGTTATACCGGAATTATTATAAAGGTCATCCTTTTGTCCGTGTACGTGGCGAAGGTATATGGCCGGCAACGAAAGAAGTATTTGGTTCAAACTACTGCGACATCGGTTTTGCAGCAGATGCTCGTACCGGGCGTCTTACCATTATTTCTGTCATTGATAATGTTGTGAAGGGTGCCGCCGGACAGGCGATTCAGAATTTAAATTTGATGATGGGATGGGAGGAGAACCTCGGACTGGGCTTCATACCGGTATATCCGTAAGTAGCACGTAAACGCAACAGGCTACGGGGACGACAGCGAGCTGGTTGGAGAACGCAAGCGTCCAGCTGTCATGCCTCCTATATGTTGCGAACGAGGGCACATAATTATGGGCAAAGTAGGCTTTACAGTAGTACATGAGGGCAACATTGTAACTCCGCGTGGCTTTACAGCTGGGGGATTGCACTGTGGATTAAAAAATACGAATCGCAACGATATCGGCGCGATTCGCTGTGAGGTAGAGGCGACAGCTGCTGCGGTGTATACCACCAATGTGTTTCAGGCTGCACCGCTGAAGGTGACTCGCGAGAGCCTGACAGACGGTCGATTGCAGGCGATAGTAGTGAACAGCGGGAACGCCAATGCCTGTACGGGACAGCAAGGGGAGCAGGATGCTTACGCTATGCGTTCGGCCGCTGCTCATCAGCTGGGTGTGGCAGAGAGCGATGTAGCCGTTGCCTCGACTGGTGTAATTGGCGAGCATCTGAAAATGGACCGTGTGCTTGGCGGTATATCGTCACTACCTGAGCGGATGAGCGAGGCAAGCGATGGAGCGGAGCAATTTAGCCAAGCCATTCTGACAACGGATTTGGTTAAAAAGGAAGCGTGCGTGTCAGTTGAAGTGGATGGTGTGACTGTGCACATCGCCGGGGCAGCAAAGGGATCGGGTATGATTCATCCGAATATGGCAACCATGCTCGCTTTCATAACTTGTGATGCAGTCATCGGACAGACGGCCCTTCATCAACTATTAAAGCAGGCCACGGATACCAGCTTTAATATGATCACAGTCGATGGGGATACAAGCACGAACGATATGCTGATCGCTATGGCGAGCGGGCTGGCAGGCAACAGCGAGTTGCACACAGACCATCCCGATTGGGAGGCTTTTGCCGAGGCATTCACTTATATCTGCCGTGAGCTGGCGAAGGCGATTGCCCGTGATGGAGAAGGTGCTACGAAGCTGGTAGAGGTGTCTGTAAGCGGAGCGATAAGCGATGCATCAGCCCAGGCGATAGCCAAGACTGTGATCGGGTCCAGTCTGGTGAAGTCAGCCGTTTTTGGCGCAGACGCCAACTGGGGACGGATTATTGCAGCCGTCGGACGTGCCGGAGAACCGGTGAATCCGGATACGGTAGACATTCGCCTGGGGGATATTATCGTGCTAAGCCAATCAAGTCCAGTAGCTTTTGATGAAGCCGAGGCGCTTTCCTATTTACGTGGAGATACGGTGCAAATTATCGTTGATTTGCATCACGGGAATGGGACCGCTACAGCATGGGGCTGTGACCTAACCTATGATTATGTGCGGATTAATGCGGCTTATCGGACATAGATACCCGATTTAATTACGGATAAATATTTAATAGTTACTAGAAGAAGCGAGCGAATATAGCTTCGGTATCATTTGAAAATCGCACAAAATTGTGCAGAGGAGAAAAGGAGAGATGATATGCAATCGGCAGTGGGACACGCGGATCAAGCGAAACATGCGGGAGTGGCACGTCGTAATTTTGTGATGAAATGCGGAGGAAGCACGCTGGCTGCGTTGCCTGATTCCTTTTTTGACGACTTGGCCCGTCTGCAGTCGGAAGGTCTCCAACCAGTCATTGTACATGGCGGTGGGCCTGCGATCTCTGACAATTTGGCGAAGCTGGGAATCGAAACGGAGTTCATTCATGGATTGCGTAAAACGACTGAACCCGTGCTGGATGTCGTGGAAATGGTGCTGGCAGGCAGCATTAACAAGCAGATTGTTCGCAGAATAGGGATGCACGGAGGGCGAGCGCTGGGTTTGTCAGGCAGTGATGGCTATTTAATTGAAGCAAATCCTGTGACGAATGCCGCAGAGGTCGGCTGGGTTGGAGAGGTAACACATGTTCAAGCTTCGATTATTACCGGTGTGCTGGATATGGACTATATGCCAGTTATTGCGCCTATTGGCATTGATCGATCTGGTCAGCGTTACAACATTAATGCCGATACAGCGGCGGGCGCGGTGGCTTCTCATCTCGGCGTCAGTCGAATGATTGTTGTGACGGATGTACCCGGTATACTGAAAAAGAATGGTGTAGAAAAGAAGGTGCTGGAGTCAATTACCATACAGGAAATTGAAGATATGATCAGTACAGGTGAAATCTACGGTGGTATGATTCCGAAAGTGAGAGCGGCTATTGCCTGCATTCACGGTAAAGTGAAGGAAGTCGTCATTGTGGACGGCAGCGAACCGCAGGTACTCAGCCGTGTGCTGGGTGGAGAATCGATTGGAACACGCATTGTGCGTATGCAGTAATTGCGATATATGCTCAACCTATATAACCAAACGATAAAGGGGCGTGAACGACATGAGTAAGGAACAGAATACGCTGGTGAGCGAGGAAATGCCAAGTACGAATGGAAGCGGAGCGCAAGCGGAAAAGGGGGCGGCAAAAGTGCAGGCAGATAGCTCTCTTTTTCCAAACTACGCAAGATATCCGCTTACACTGGTGAAAGGACAAGGAAGCTGGCTGTGGGATGATCAGGGCAAACGTTATCTGGATTTCATGTCAGGTATTGCCGTTACCAATCTAGGCCATGCGCCTCAAGCTGTAGCGGAGCGTTTGAAAAAACAGATCGATGAACTGTGGCATGTATCCAATCTGTTTCATATTCCCGGGCAGGAACGGGCCGCTGCCTTGCTGACAGCCAATAGCAGCGCAGATGCCGTGTTCTTCTGCAATAGCGGAGCTGAAGCGAACGAAGCTGCCATTAAGCTGGCGCGTCGTTACCACCAGAAGGTGAAGCAGACCGGTCGCTATGAAATCATTACGTTCACGCAATCCTTTCACGGACGGACGCTGGCAACCTTGACTGCTACGGGTCAGGACAAAGTTAAAGAAGGTTTTTTACCGCTTCCCGCCGGATTCAAAAGCGTTCCGCTTCATGATCAGGCTGCGC
>RCUE01000123.1_pt1 | contig 29939 bp, 5 predicted proteins | sample 2166111 | NCBI WGS metagenome assembly RCUE01 (sample SAMN09930795, study PRJNA488358) | compost metagenome | feature: garden; material: soil; isolation source: compost soil in phenylacetonitrile-enriched culture | place: Germany: Experimental Botanical Garden Goettingen | collected 2016-01-27 | reverse complement strand
CACGCCGCCAGCGTTCGTCCTGAGCCAGGATCAAACTCTCCATTAAAGACCAACCGAAGTCGGTTTATCGAAAGAGCGATTAGCTCATTTGAAACTGACGAGATAAAATATCTCATTGTTGATTTTGCGAACAAAATCAGTTTACTCACTCGTTGTTCAGTTTTCAAAGATCAAACACTTCTTTTCTTGAATCGGCTCATCGCCTCATCAACTCTTATATCATATCACTTCCGAACCAACTTTGCAAGCATTTCTTTTAAAATCTTTTCTTGTATCTCTCGCTCGCAACCACTACATCTTCTTGGCCGGAATTAGAGTATATCATTCTGGATTTTTAAATGCAAGGTTTTTATTAAATTATTTTTACAACATTTATGATTGTAACTAGACCCTGGGCTTTTGTTCAAATGGTTCTTAATTGCATATTCTTTTTTTCTTTAATATTGATGATTTGACAAAGAAAGGATGGGTATAAATAATAAGGCACGCCCGAGCCATTCTCTCCTGTCTTTAATAGTAAATAGGTGGATATTACGGAACTCCAATTTAATGGTTAAGCATGAAATGTTCATCAAGCCCAAATCACACCAAAGACATTTTACTTCATATGAAATAGATGATGATTAATTAAATAATGACATTATAGAGGAGTAGATTCTAAATGAAACAACGAAGGCGAACCTGGACGAGAGTCGTATTTGGGGTTATCTCTTGCTTACTGCTTGTCGTTATCTCTGGATTTGTGTATGAGTCGATTGCATCCAAACACGATAAGTCGCAATATCCTCCTCTGGGGAGAATGGTCGACGCCGGAGGCTATCGTCTCCATATTCATAAAATAGGTGCTGGCTCTCCGACGATCGTGCTTGAATCAGGAAGCGGGGAAAGTAGCCTGTCCTGGAGGGATATTCCCGAGAAGCTGTCATCCTTCGCCACCGTTGTATCTTATGATCGGGCAGGCTATGCATGGAGCGAGGAGGCAAATACACCACGCACCGGTGAAAACATCGTTCGGGAGCTTCATACTGCTCTAAAGAATGCAGACATCCAACCTCCTTATATCTTTGTAGGTCATTCTCTCGGGGGGATGTACTCAAGGCTTTATGCACAAACATACAGAAACGAAGTAGCAGGACTGGTTCTAGTGGATGCTAGGCCTGAGAATGATGCTCGCCGGACCAATAAGATTTATGCCAAAGAACGGCCTAAGGGCAATCCCTCGCCACTCATATCCATTCTCCTAGAAAAAGCAGGGGCTTTCCGTCTGTTTCCCAATTTTATGCTAAACGGACGGGTGGAGTATCGAGATAGAAAATCTTTTGTGAATATTGTTGCTTCCCCTAAGTACTTCCGCTCTGTTGCCGAGGAGGGTGATCTGGCGAGCACTACCGAAGATGCCATACGCGGACAGCATTTGGGTAACCTCCCTGTGCGTGTGATAGCCCGAGGCATTCAGCAAGATTTGACTCAGTTTGGTATTAGCAAGCGTGGAAATGATCAGATCGAACAAAGCTGGCAAATTGGGCAACGCGAGATGCTCAATATCTCTACCAATAGTAAATTTATTGTTGCCAAGAAGAGCGAGCATATGATTATTCATGATCAACCAGAGCTTGTCATTCAAGTCATCCGTGAGCTCATCTCCAATATCCATTATTCTCGGTCAACCGTTGCTAAAACAAACACTGATCATTAGAGGCACTACTCTCTGCATGTTGAGGATTTCATAAAATAAAAAAGACGCCCGGGTCCCTCCTATATAAAGGAACCCGGGCGTCTTTGCTGCTCACTACTATTCTCGTTGTTTGATCTTAGGACAAAATAGGCTTGTTTTTAGATGAGGCTTCTGCAATTTTACCAAGTATTTGTCTCAGTACTTTAGCATTTTCCCCGACAAAACCGGAATCAAGCAGCACATCATGCGTTCCGATGACTTCGTATTCTTTGTATTGACCATGCGTCGCCTTTTGCCATAACAATTTATCTAATGATGTATCCGGACCAATACTATCATCCTCTGCAATCAGAGCATGGATATTCGCATGAACTTCACCTGCGTTAATAAGCTCATCGCGGTAGGTGGAGTAAACCAACATTTTGTCCATGACTCGCTCCCTGTCGGCTGGATCGGCGAGGAATACTTTGTACTGCTCCCTAATGCTATCCAGCACCGTCTCGACAATCTCTTCAAGCTCCTCAGGTGTCGATTCATCCTTGGACATCTTTCTCATAGCATCTACCATAATAATGTCACCAACATGGTAGCCTCGGCTTTCCATAGCTTTAGCTACCTCGAAGGCGAGATTTCCTCCAAGTGAGTATCCAAGGAATACATATGGGCCCTCGGCTTGAATGTTCACGATGGCATCGATGTATCGATCCAGCATATCTTGGCCCTGGAAACGATCGCCGATAAATTCCATCCCGTACACCTCGCAAAGCCCATCCAGCTCCTTGGCCATCTCATAGTACCCCAGAGAGTGACCTACCCGAGGAGGGAAGCAAAATACTTTAAGCGTTCCTTTCCCTGGGAAGTGGATAATTTCCATTTCTTGTTCGTCGGCAGTAGTTGTTGCCTGCAGCTTGAAAATTTCATGCGCCATTTCTTCCACAGTCGGCAGATTAAACACGGCCTGGAGTGGGAGATGGACGCCCATATTAGACGAGATCCTTTGGATCAAGCCCAATACTTTCAGGGAATGGCCCCCAAGGTCAAAGAAATGATCTCTGATCCCGATTTCCTGTACGCCGAGCACCTCGGACCAAATCTGAGCGAGCTCTACTTCTGTCTGCGTACGCGGCGCGATATACTCCGCTGTGCTCCGCAGAAGGGTTTCCGGTGCCGGTAGCGCTTTGCGATCCAATTTGCCATTCGGATTCAGCGGCATTTGTGCGAGCTGTACGAAAGCAGACGGAATCATATAGCTTGGCAGCTCGCTGCCCAGTGCTTCGCGTAATACGCCCGCTGCGAGCCCTTCCTCGGCCACAAAGTATGCGCAAAGCTGAGTACTTCCGCTGGAGTCAGCCAGTGCTAGAACAACCGCTTCCTGCACCGATGGCACCCTCAGAATTTGTGCCTCCACTTCTCCCAGCTCAATGCGGTAACCCCGGATTTTTACCTGGTGATCGATCCGTCCCAAATACTCAATATTCCCGTCTGGCAGCCATCGGGCCAAATCGCCCGTTCGGTAAATCCGTGCTCCCGGTTTGTACGGGTGAGGAATGAACTTCTCTGCGGTCAGGTCCGGCTGGTTGAAATACCCCCGCGCTACCCCTTCGCCTGCAATGCAGAGTTCTCCCGGTACCCCCACAGGTGATACCTGAGAAGCGCTGTCCATCATCCATACTTGGACGTTAGCGTACGGTTTGCCGATCGGCACATGCGTTAGAGCCGCAGTCTCAGGGCTAGTTGTATATCGGGTCGCATATACGGCCGCTTCGGTAGGACCATAGATATTCTCCAGTACTGCGTGTGGAGATACTTTATAGTACTCTTCTACAAGTTTGGCAGGCAGCGTCTCGCCGCAGGCAAACAGGTATTTCAGAGTAAGGAATCCTTGGGTGCCGCTTTCTTTCAAGTATTGAACGAGCACACTGAGCATCGATGGCACCAAATTAAGATGCGTGATTCGGTTCGTATCCACAGCCTCCAGCAGTGCCATCGGGTCTTTGTCCACGCCTTGTGGCAGGATCACGAGAGTCCCCTGTCCAAAGAACCAGCAGAACAGCTCTGGCACAGAGAAGTCAAAGGTGAATGTCGTTTTGAGCAGGAAACGGTCGCCTGCCAACATCGGATATTCAGCTTCCAGCTGACTCAGCGTATGGACGGCAGAGCGGTGTTCAATCATTACACCTTTCGGCTTGCCGGTTGAACCTGACGTGTAAATGATATACGCCAGATGCTCCGGCCCCGCAATTGGCTCCAGATTCGAGCTATCCCCATGGTACGCCTGCGGATCATCAAGTGCCAGGATCGTGCCAGTGAACGGGAACCGATCTTTAAGATGGTTCTTCGTCAGCAGAAGCTTCGCCCCCGAATCCTCCAGCATGTGGCGAATACGGTCTTCTGGGAACTCCGGATCAATCGGTACATAGGCCCCACCAGCTTTTAGAATGGCATGAATACCAATGATCATCTCAAGCGAGCGCTCGACCATGATGCCAACTGGTTGGTCCGGTCTGACCCCTTGGGCACGCAGTGTACGCGCAAGACGGTTCGCCTGCTGATGAAGTTCTCCATAGGTAAGCTTCGTTTCTCCGTAAACAAGTGCTGTACGATCCGGTGTGAGCGCAGCTTTTTCCTCAAATATACCGTGGAGGGTCTGCTCACGCGGATAAGGAGCTGCTGTATCGCCCCACACCTCTATTATTTGTGATTTCTCTTCTGGCGTAATCAGTTCCAGCTCATCAATACGGATAGCAGGTTGTACAGATACGCTTGTCAGAATTCTCGTCAAGTGTCCTTGAATCCGTTCCACACTCTCCCGGTCATAGACGCGAGCATTATATCGATACAAGAACTCCAGACTACGTCCCGGCAGCACAATAAGGTTAAAATCATAATTCGTCTGTTCAAACATCTGAACATCTGTAATTTTGTATTCAGCCTCTTCACTGGCAATTTTCTCTTCTAGATGCTCTTCTACCGGGTAATTTTCGAACACCATAATATGAGAAATCAAATCTTGCTTTTGTTCGCTCTGTGCTTGAATCTCATAGAGCGGATAGGAATCATAAGCATGTCCTGCCAAATATAATTCCTGCTGTCTTTTCATCACATGGGAGAACGTATCGCTTCCCTCGGCCTGAACCCGAACTGGAACTGTATTAATGAAGAGACCGATCATGCTTTCGATACCCGGAATCTCGGCAGGTCTTCCCGATACCACACTTCCGAAGACGATATCCTGGCTTCTATTGTAGCGCTGCAGCACGATTCCCCAGGCTGCTTGCATCAGCGTATTCATCGTCACCTGATGTTGTTTGGCCACCTGTTCCAGGCGATCGGTCAGTTCCGCATCCAACGTGAATACCAGCTTCTCCGACACATAGGCCTCTGCTTTTGCCGATGGCTGTGTGATGGCTTGTGGCAGCTTCGTCTGCTGCTCGTAGCCTTCCAGGTACCCTCTCCAGTAAGAGGATGCCTCTTCCTCGCCTTGTTTCTCCAACCATTGAATGTACTGGCTGTACGATGCTGCTACAGGAAGCTCAGGTTCCCTTTGCTCACGTAGAGCTCCGTATGTTTCAAACACTTCCTGGAGCACAAGTGGCATACACCAGCCATCCAAAATGATGTGATGAGAGCTCCACAAGAGATGGTAATGCTCTTTTGCAGTACGTAGAATAGCAACACGCAGCAAGGCTTCATTCGCAAGATCAAAGCCTCTTGCTTTGTCTTGGGCAACATAAGCTGCAAGACGCGCTTCTATTTCAGCGGAATCCAGCTCATGCAAATCCTCGTATACGAAATCGCATGCTCTTTCTTTGAACACAATCTGTATAGGGAAATCGCCCCATCCAGCATGGAAATTCGTTCTCAATATGGCATGCCGTTTCATCAGTTGCTGTAAGCTGCGTTTGAAAACCTCAGGATAGAACACTCCCTGAATTTCAAATGTGGCCTGCTCAAAGTAGACCTCTGAATGAGCCTCCAGCAAGCTGTGGAACAACATCCCCTTTTGCATCGGCGTCAGTTTATACATATTTTCAATACTACCGATATGCCGTGTCTGCTCTTCTAACTCCTCAATCTTTTCCAAGCTGATATCTTTGAGGAGTACATCGCTTGGTGTTAGTTCTGTTCTTTCCTTACTTACGCAATGTCCAATGACTTCACTAAGACAGTTCTTCAGAATGCCAACAAACTTAGCCACGGACTCCCCGTAGAACTGATGATGGTTATAGCTGACCGAGAGTTGAAGCTGCCCTTCGGCAATCAGTCCATTAATGTTCAATGCCTGATGCTGCACCATCTGCTCACTGACCTCAGGTCCTACGGAGTAAGGCGATACTTCCATCGTCCCTCCTGCAAGATCCTGATCGAACTGACCCAAGTAGTTGAACGTAATCTCCGGTTCAGCCGAGAAGGAGGAGGCATCGGGACTGTCGCTTAAATATTTCAAAATCCCATATCCGACACCTTTGTTCGGGATACGACGCAAGCCTTCCTTTACATGCTTGATTCTGGCCCCGATCTCCAATTCCCCGTCCATCTCAAGGGCGACAGGGTATTGACTTGTAAACCAGCCTATTGTGCGAGTAATATCCAGTTCCGGTACAACAGGCTCCCGCCCATGTCCCTCCAGAAGGATGCCTACACGTTCGATTCCCGTCCACTCGTGAACAGCCATACCAAGGGCCGTCAGGAGCAGATCGTTGACCTCCGTATTGTAAGTACGGTTCGCTTCTTTCAGGAACTGCTCTGTCTCTTCTGGTGACCATCTGACCGTGATAGCCTCGCTATCTTTGATGAGAAGAGCGCCATCTACCTTGTCTTTGGGAAGAGGGACAAAGCCACCTCCTTCTACCTCTGCCCAATAGCTGAGTTCTTGTTCAGCCGCCGGGCTGTTAGCAAATTGTGTGATTCCCTCAACCCATGCACGGTACGAATCCGTCTTCTGTGGAAGCTTGACCGCTTCTCCACGTGCTGCCTGCTCGTAGCCTTCCTGCAGGTCCTCAAAGAGGATACGCCAGGATACGCCATCCACAGCCAGATGATGAATAACGATCAACAGATGTTCGCCTTCTGCACAGCGGAACAGACCCAGTCTAAAGAGAGGTCCATCCTCCAGAGAGATGCTGCGCTGAATGGCTTCCGCACCCGCTTCTATTGCTGAAGCCGGGTCTGTCTCATCCCGCAGGTCGTGGATTTGGAGGCTATAGAGTTCACCCTCACCTACGCTCCGGTTCCAGGCCTCCAATCCCTGCTCTCCTTGGCGGAACACCAGTCGTAAAGCATCATGATGCTCTGCAATTGTCCGAACAACCTCGGCGAGCGCATCGGTATTGAAGCCATCCCGTCGGTACAACATGACCGACTGATTAAAGTGATGCAGATCCATTGACTGTTCATCGAAGAATCTGTGCTGAGCAGGTCCCAGTCTTACCGATCCGTGTACCTCGCTTTGGTCCGCAATTCGGCTGACCACACTAACGCGCTGCGCCAACTCTGCAATTGTCGGATAACCGAACAAATCCTTCATTTCAAGCTTGTAGCCTGCTTGAAGAAGCCTTGAGGATACTTGAATGGATTTGATCGAGTCACCTCCAAGCTCAAAGAAATTATCATGAATGCCGACAAGCGGCACGCCAAGTACACCTTGCCAGATTGAAGCCAAAATGTTCTCCACATCCGTCCGCGGAGCGGTAAAGTCTGCTCCCGCCTTTATACCCGAGTTCGGTTCAGGCAGTGCCTTGCGATCCAGCTTGCCATTCGGTGTCAGAGGCATCACGTCCAGTTGTACGAAGTAAGACGGAATCATATATGCAGGCAGTCCGGCAGACAGTTCGTTTCTCAGCTCGCTGACAGACATTTCGCGATCCGCTACAAAGTAAGCACACAGAGACTTCTGTCCATTGGCGTCTGCCCACGCAACAACGAGAGCTTCCTCGACAAGGGGCATATCCAGCAACTTGGCCTCAATCTCACCAAGCTCAATACGATAGCCCCGGATTTTGACTTGATGGTCAATACGCCCAATGTACTCAATGTCTCCATTAGGAAGGCGACGAGCCAAATCTCCGGTGCGATACATATTTCCTTCCGCAGCGAACGGATTCCTAATGAATTTTTCTGCGGTAAGATCCGGACGGTTCAGGTATCCACGGGCTACCCCGTCCCCGGCGATGTACATTTCGCCCTCCACACCTAACGGTACGAGACGAAGCTGTTCATCCAGGATATGAATGTATATATTGTCTGACGGCAAACCAATCGGTACGGATTCCCGTGTATCCTTCGCAGGATCGTACAGGTGAATCATGCAGCCGACGACCGTTTCGGTTGGTCCATATTCATTGTAGATTTTGATATTGCCACCAAAGAGGTCGGTAATCGTTTTTGACAAATGTGTGGTCAGATTCTCTCCACCCACAATAAGCTGCTGAATGCGACTCTCTACCGGGATGGTCATATCTTTAATCAGACTGAGATGCGTCGGCGTCAGCTTGAGAATATCCACCGCATTTTCGCGCAAAATATGCTGAACAACCTCCGCTTTATCTATACCATCATAAATCCGTACTATTCCTCCATTTATTAACGGAGTAAACATTGATGTCATCGTCAAGTCAAACGAAATGGACGAATACAGCGGGAAGTCCGTTGGTTGCCCTGCACAATAGACTTTATTGGCCCACCAGATGTAGTTCACGATTCCTTTATGGTTAATCATGGTTCCCTTCGGATTTCCTGTTGTACCCGAAGTATAGATTAGATACACCAAATCGTTTCCTCTCACAGGAATATTAGGATTATTCACTCCAGCTCCGTAGATGTGCGGGGCATCCAATTCCATAACCATTCCCTCAAAGGCCGCTAGTTTCGTCAGGTGGCTCTGTGTGAGCAGAATCTCAGCGCCAGAGTCCTTCAGAATATACTGAATCCGCTCCTGCGGATATTCAGGATCAATCGGTACATAGGCTCCGCCCGCTTTGAGTACCCCCATGATGGCAACCAGCAGTTCCACTGACCGATCCGCCAACAGCCCCACTACTTGTTCACTCCGTAGTCCTTGGGCTATCAAGGTGGAAGCTAGTCTGTTCGCCTGCTCGTTCAGCTCCCGATATGTGATCTGGATGTCGCCGCTTATTGCCGCGATCTTATCCGGCGTACGGGCCACCTGTTCCTCAAACAAGGTATGCAGGCCCTGATCACTTGGGTAGACATGAGCCTTGCCACCCCAGTCAAGCAGGTTTGTCCGTTCCTCTGGTGTTACAATCTCCAGCTCCTGTATCGTCGCTTGCGGACGAGTAGCTACCTGATCGAGCATTTGCAATAAATGTCCTCCGATTCGCACAATGCTTTCTTGCTCGTAGACCGAAGCATTGTAGCGAATGCAGACCTTAATGTCTTCGCCTGGAATCACAACCAGGTTAAAGTCATAGTTGGTTTGTTCAAACATGGTGAAGTTGGCAACTTCGAGATTGTCCTCCGTTTGATTACCCGATTGCTCCACCTGTTCGTCGAGCGGGTAATTTTCAAAGATCATAATATGAGAAATCAGGTCCTGCTTTTGGGTTGTTTTCCCCTGAATCTCATACAGTGGATAGGTATCGTAGACACGACCAGCCAATGATTGTGCCTGTGTACGTTTCATTACCTCGACGAAAGCCTCGTCTTTGGATGACTGTACACGGATAGGTACTGTATTAATAAACAGACCCACCATATTCTCGATCCCTGCAATCTCAGCAGGTCTACCCGATACAACGCCGCCGAAAACCACATCCGAGCTGGCATTATAACGTTGAAGAATCAGTCCCCAGGCTGTCTGCATGAGTGTGTTGACGGTCACGTGATTGCGCTTCGCGACAACATCCATTTTACCGGTCAAAGATGCACCCAGATGGAGAACATGCTCTTTTAGGACATAGCCCGCTTCTTTGGCTTGAGATTTCGTTTTACCTTCCGGCAATACGGTATTCCCGTCATAATCTTCGAGATATTGGCTCCAATATGTTGAAGCTTCTTGATCATCCTGTGCATCAAGCCACTCGATATAACGGCTATAGGGCTGAGCTGGCGGCAGGACAGGCTGTAATTGCTGTTTCTTGGCAGAATAATAATCGAACAGCTCCTGTGTAATGATCGGGATACACCAGCCATCCATAACAATATGGTGGAAGCTCCACAATACAAGACAGCTTTGATCCTTCTGCAAGACGGTCACTCGCATCAGCGGATCATCTGACAAGCTGAACCCCTTAACCATATCTTCAGCAATATAAGCCTTGATCCGGGCTTCTTGTTCCTGCATAGATGCGTCGCGCAAATCTACGTAGTGCAGAGGGATTAACCGTTGCTTAAAGACAACTTGCAGCGGTACATCAGCAATGTTGTTGTAAAATCCGGTACGTAGTATGGCATGTCGTTGCACCAAAGCCTGGAAGCTCTCGAAGAAGATATCTACATCGAAGCTACCACGCAGCTCAAACGTTGCCTGTTCGAAGTATGAAGAGGAGTCCGGCTCCAGCAGGCTGTGAAACAGCATTCCCTTCTGCATTGGCGTCAGCTTGTACACATCCTCAATCTCTCCGATGTGAGCCGTCTGCGCCGTGAGTCGATCAAGCTGCTCCAATGTTAATCCTTGGAACAGAACATCACTTGGTGTAAGCTGTGAACGCTCCTGAGCCACACAATGACGGATGACCTCACTAAGGCTTGACTGTAATAATTCAGCAAAATGACTCACCGTCTCGTTACGATACTGCCTGTTGCTGTACGTAATCGTCAGTGATAGCTGTCCTTCAGCAATCATGCCATTCACATCCAGAGCATATTGCTGCGGTGTGTGATCGCTGAGCGCCTTACCGACTGAATGTGTAGACAAGCTAAGAGCATTCCCCTCCAAATCCTGGTCAAACTGTCCAAGGTAGTTGAAGGAAACTTCTGGTTCTACGCTGAATCGAGTGTCTTTTTCCGGTGCCATATATTTCAGCAGACCGTAGCCGATACCTTTGTGCGGAACCTCTCGCAAATTCTCCTTGATGCGCTTGATCCGGGTAGATACTTCCTGCCCATCTTGCAGGTTCAGCAGAACAGGGTACTGAGTTGTGAACCAGCCCACGGTACGGGTAATATCCAGATCTGGTATGATCATTTCCCGTCCATGTCCTTCAAGGTTAACCAGAACCTGCTCCATGCCTGTCCAGCGCTGAATAGCTGCTCCCAGAGCAGTCAAGAGTAAATCGTTCGTCTCCGTATGATAAGCCCGGTTTGCTTGTCGCAACAGCAGCTCTGTTTCTTCAGCAGACCACGTTACCGTAACCGACTCGGTATCCCGAACGGTGCCTGGCTCCTGATCCTTATCCTTGGGCAGTGGAGCCAGAAGCGTCTCCTCAATCTGCTGCCAGTATGAACGCTCCTCGTCCAGGGCAGGACCTGCTGCATACTTCGCCGCTTGCTCGGACCATACAAGATACGAATCGGTCTTTTGCGGAAGAACAATCGTTTGTCCATTCAACGCCTGCTCGTATCCTGTTGCAATGTCTTCAAACAGGATGCGCCAGGACACACCGTCAACCAAGAGGTGATGAATGACAATCAACAAATGATCGCCATCTTCACAATGGAACAGGCCTAGCTTGAACAGTGGGCCACCTTCCAAGTCAAAGCTTGCCTGAATGGCATCGGCTTGGGCCTGAACCGCAGCTGTCTGGTCTTCCGCCTGCCGCATATCAGCAATGTCCAATGTGTAGAGCTCGCCTTCATCCGTTCCCCGATTCCAAGCTGCGTATCCAGCTTCTGTAGGCCGGAAAACCATGCGCAGCGCGTCATGATGGATCGCAATTTGGTCCATTGTCAATCGGAGTGCAGCCTCATCAAAGCCGTCTTTCCGATAGAGCATGACGGCATGATTATAATGGTGCGGCTCCGCTGTATGGCGTTCAAAGAACCAGCGCTGAATTGGCATTAACTCTGCTGCACCTTTAATTTCGCCCTGTTCCGCTGTACGTCCGGCTGCCTGAAGATACGGGCTGAGCTCGGCAATTGTCGGATATTTGAAGAGATCCTTCATCTCTAATTTATATCCAGCTTGGAACAATCTCGAGGACACTTGAATCGCCTTGATGGAGTCACCACCCAGGTCGAAGAAATGATCATGGATGCCGACCTGCTGTGCTCCCAGCACACCTTGCCATACGGAAGCTAAAGCTTCCTCAGCTGCGTTCCTCGGCGCTTCATAAACCGCTCCAGTCTGCACATTGGCCTCTGGAGCCGGAAGCGCTTTGCGATCCAGCTTGCCATTTGGCGTCAACGGCATCTGTTCCAATTGCATAAAGTAAGATGGAATCATATAAGCCGGCAGTTCAGCAGCCAAGGCTTTTCTCAATTCGCCTACCGTCAGCATCTGATCCGCAGTGAAATAGCCGACCAGCACTTTTTGTCCACTTCCATCCTCTCGGGCAAGCACAACGGCCTCCCTTACAGACGGAGCATGGAGCAGCTTCGCCTCCACTTCGCCCAGCTCAATGCGGTAACCCCGAATTTTAACCTGATGGTCAATCCGCCCGAGATACTCCATGCTGCCATCCGGCAACCAGCGTGCCAAGTCACCTGAGCGGTACATACGCTCGCCCGCTTCAAACGGATGAGCTACAAACTTCTCTTCCGTCAATTCCGGTCTATTTAGGTAGCCACGCGCCAGCCCTTCGCCCGCAACGTAGAGTTCACCCGGAATGCCAATCGGTTGTGGACGGCGTTGTTCATCCAGAATGTACGCACGTAGTGTCGGAATCGGGATACCGATATTACTGCGACCCTGCTCAATTTCCAGTTCTGTAATTTCCTTATAGGTCACATGCACGGTCGTTTCCGTGATGCCATACATGTTGATGAGCTGCACTTGCGGATATTTCGCTCTCCAGTCCTTGAGCAAGGCCGGGCTTAATGCCTCTCCACCAAAGATAATCATGCGGAGGCTCAACTCTGCCGCGCGATGACTAAGTTCTTCCTGTAGCAACTGGTAGAAGTATGTTGGCGTCTGGTTCAACACGGTAACCTTCTGATCCTTAAGCAATTGCAGGAAACGCTCAGGGCTCTTCGCGGTCAACGACGGAACGATGACCAGACGACCTCCGTTCAGCAATGCCCCGTACATTTCCCATACAGAGAAGTCGAAACAGAACGAATGGAACAGCGTCCACGTATCCTGAGAACCGAAGTCAAACATATTTTTATCATTAAAGAGCAAGCGGACTACATTTTTATGCTCGATCAGTGTTCCCTTAGGCTTGCCTGTCGTACCCGATGTGTAGATGACGTAGGCAAGATGATTCGGTCCAGCTGCAGGCTCCAGATTTGAGATATCTTCCTTGTAGGAAGCCGGCTCATCCAGATTGATGACGTCCCCGGTAAAGGAGACACGTGTCTCCAGATGTGCTTGTGTCAGCAGAAGCTTGGCTCCCGAATCCTCAAGCATAAAACGAATGCGATCCTCTGGATATTCAGGGTCCACAGGGACATAAGCTCCGCCCGCCTTCAAAATGGCTAAAATCCCAACGACCATTTCAAGGGAACGATCTGCCATGATTCCAACCAGACCATCTGGTTGCAGACCACGCTCGCGCAGTGTTCTGGCAAGTCCGTTGGCCCGCTCATTCAGCTCGCTATAAGACAGGGTTGCCTCTTCACATACGACTGCTACTGCATCCGGATTACGAACAGCCTGTTCCTCGAACAGTGCATGAATCGTTTTGTCACGAGGATAATCTGCTTTGGCTTCGTCCGCATCCTTCATCAACATCGATTTTTCCTGCGGTGTCACGATATCCAGGGATGACAACGACATTCCCGGATTGGCGATAGCTTCCTGAATAAGCTGTACAAAGTGGCCTGCCATCCGCTCAGCGGTCTCCCGCTTGTAGATTGCAGTCGCGTATTCCAGCGTGCAGTTCAATGTCCCATCCGCTTCGCTCACCGTCAGTGTGAGGTCGAACTTGGCAGCAGGATGTACATGATCGTAAGGAGTGAAACGCAATCCCTCGATTTCTTGTTCTCCCTGCTCGATATTTTGCAGAACAAACATAGTATCAAATAGTGGGTTACGACTCAGGTCACGCTGAAGCTGCAGCTTCTCTACCAGCTCCTCGAACGGATAGTCCTGGTTTTCATAGGCCCGCAGGGCTGTTTCCTTCACTTCCTGCAAGTAAGCCTCGAAGGACTTTTCGCCCTCTGGATAAGTACGCAGTGCCACTGTGCCTACGAACATACCGATGAGACCTTCGAGTGTGGCATGGGATCTTCCCGCCACTGGTGAACCGACAATGACATCTTCCTGACCCGTGTACTTATGCAAGAGCGTCGTATAGGCTGCCAGCAGCACCATGAACAGCGTAGAACCTGTTCGGTTAGCCAGCTCCTGAAGTGAAGCGCTCAGAGAAGCATCAATCTGGAAGTCAATCCGATCTCCCGCAAAGCTTCGTACCGCAGGACGAACTTCGTCCACTGGCAAATCCAGCACTGGCAAGCTTCCGCGGAATGCATCCAGCCAGTAAGCTTCCTGGGCTTTGAGACGCTCTCTTCCGAGCTGCTCTTGCTGCCATACCGCATAATCTGCGTACTGGATTTGTAGCGCAGGCAATACGTCCTCTTCTTGGTAGAAACGGAGAAACTCCTCTATGAGAATATTCATAGAAACCCCATCTGAGACAATATGATGCATATCAAACAATAGTAAATGGCGCTCATGTGCAATTCGAATCAGACCCACCCGCAGCAATGGAGCTTTACCAAGATCGAAAGGACGGACAAATTGCTGAAGGGTAGCTTCTGCCTCTGACTCGCTCAACTCCGCATATTCCACCGTAAACGGAACATCCGGTAGGATTTGCTGTACAGGTTCACCGTTAACGGTCACAAAACGGGTGCGCAGCGAACCATGACGACGAATCAGACGACGGAATGCCTGCTCCAGCCGTTCCCGATTCAGGTCTCCCTCAACCGTAAGGATACCTGGCATATTGTAGCTCAGCTCTCCACCTTCCAGCTGACTAAGGATAAACAGCCGTTTTTGGGCTGAGGACAATGGATAGTGCTCGCGTGCTTCGGCTGTAGGAATTTCTTCGAAATTCAGCGGTGTATAGCCTTCAATGGCCCGAGCCAATCCTTCAATGGTAGGCGACTCGAACACTTCTCTTAGACTAATCTCGCGATTCATCTCCTTACGAATTCGTGAGACTAGCAGAGCTGCACGCAGTGAATGGCCTCCAAAATGGAAGAAATTATCCTTTACTCCCGCGCTCTCTACACCCAGCACCTCTTGCCAGATTTCGGCTAATTGGATTTCTATAGGTGTCTTTGGAGCCTCAGATGAAGTCACTGCCCATCCACGCTCGCCTTGCAGCGCTTTTCGATCTATTTTTCCGTTCGACGTTAAAGGCATGTCCTCCAGTTGTATGAAGCGAGAAGGGATCATATATCCAGGCAGCATCTCCGACAGATCTGCTCGGAGCTCGGATACCTCAAGTTTCTGAGCAGCTACGAAGTAAGCGACTAGATCCTTGTAGCCGTCATCACTCTCCACAGCCAAAACCACGACTTCCTGAACGGACGGCACTCTGAGCATGTGTGCTTCGACCTCGCCCAGCTCGATCCGATAGCCACGGATTTTGACTTGGTGATCTATTCGACCTAGGTACTCGATGGTTCCATTCGATAACCAGCGAACTAGGTCGCCTGTCCGATACATACGCTCTCCTGGAGCATACGGATTGTCCACAAATTTCTCATCCATTAACTCAGGGCGGTTATGGTACCCCCGTGCTAACCCGATACCCGAAATGCACAGTTCTCCAGCTACGCCGACAGGCAGCAATCTGAAATGGTCATCCAAGATATACACACGATGGTTGGCAATTGGTTGTCCAATGGATACGATTCCTACGGTTTCTTCACTGTTCTGGGCATTCCATATGGTAGTGCATACGGAGTCCTCAGTTGGACCATATGCATTGAAGTATTGTACATGCTTTCTCCACTTTTCGATCAATTCGACCGATGTGGCTGACCCAGCTGTTAGCAGGCATCGCAGTGTCGGCAGACGCTCTGGCTCGAGATGGATGGCGTAGGCTGGTGGCAAAGTCGCTACCGTAATCCCCTTATCGTTCATGAACTGCTCGAACAGAGCATGATCCAAAATCTCTTGTGTAGAAGGAACACACAGAGTAGCTCCGTGGCTCAATGTCGTTAAAATTTCCGAAACCGATGCATCGAACGACAGGCTTGCAAACTGAACAATCCGATCCTGCGGTGTAACTTCGAAGAGTCCGCGGTATACGTCCGACAGATTTTGTAGTCCCCGGTGTTCCACTAATACGCCCTTAGGCTGACCTGTCGTGCCTGAGGTATAGATCACGTAAGCCAAATCGTCAGGGTCGGCCGTATCCTTCAAATTCGAAGTGTCGGCATCATAGGTCGACGGTTCATCCAGCAACAGGACATTTCCCGTCCAGCCTATATGCTCCAGCAGATGAGCTTGTGCAAGAATCATCTTCGTCCCCGAATCCTCAAGCATGTAGTTGATCCGCTCTTTCGGATACTCTGGATCAATAGGAACGTAGGCGCCTCCGGCTTTCATAATGCCGTACATCCCAACGATCATATCGGTTGACCGTTCAACAATCAGCCCCACCAGGTCTCCCGTTTTGATTCCTTCAGCGCGCAGTCTTCTCGCCAATCCATTGGCTTTTGCGTTCAGCTCGGCGTAGGTCAGTACCTCGTTCTCAAATACAATGGCCGTGGCGTCCGGCGTTCGACCTGCCTGCTCCTCCAACAGCCCGTGAAACGTAGTACGGTGTTTGGAACTGGCCCCCGTGTCTCCCCATACGTTCAGAATCTGCTCTCTCTCCTGTGGTATAACCAATTCCAGAGCATCCACGGAAATTGCAGGATTCTCCACAATTTGTTCCATCAGGTGGAACAAGTGGCCCTTGATTTGCTCGATCGTGGCTGGATCATAGACGAGCGCATTGTATTGGAACAACAATCTCATCTCTTTGCCCGGTAGAACAATTAAGTTAAAATCGTAATTCGTTTGTTCAAGAAGCTCCGCTTCCTCAATCTCAAAGGCAGCCTCGCCACCTCCCAGACGTTCTACTTCCTCTTCCACAGGATAGTTCTCAAATACCATAATATGAGAGATGAGATCCTGCTTTTGGTCCGTCTGAGCCTGGATTTCAAACAACGGGTAGGTATCGTACATATGAGAAGCCATATACTGCTCCTGCTGTTGCTTCATCAGAACTGTGAAGGGGAGATTTTCTTCCGTCTTCACACGAACTGGAATGGTATTAATGAACAGACCGATCATCCGGTCAATACCTGGGATTTCAGCTGGTCTGCCTGATACCACACTTCCGTATACAACATCCCGACTACCGTTATAGCGTTGAAGCGCAACGCCCCAGATAGACTGCAGCAATATATTCATCGTAACATGAGCATCTCTGGCCACCTTTTCCAGGCGTTCAGTCAATTCCCTGCTGACAGGATAATTCAGCTTCTCTGCTACATAACCTTCTCCTTTAGCTGCTCCATCGACTTGAGGTAAAAGCGTCTGTTGTTCGTAACCGGCCAGATATCGGCTCCAATAGTCGGCCGCAGTTGCTTCATCCTGCTGTTCCAGCCATTCAATATACCGGCTATACGGCTGAACCTCTGCCAGCTGAGGCTCTCTTCCTTCCAGGAGGGCAAAATAGTGTTCAAACACCTCCTGTGTAATTAATGGAACACACCACCCATCCATGACGATGTGGTGAAAGCTCCACAAGAGACGGAAGCTCTCTTCATCTGTGTGCAGAATCGATACACGCAGAAGCTCATCTTCAGCCAGGTTGAAGCCCTGCGCTTTATCCTTAGCCGCAAATGTCTTCAGGTAAGCTTCACGCTGCGATGCATTCATCTCACGCAGGTCTTCATACACCAATTTGGCGCCTCTATGCCGGAATACAACCTGTAAAGGCTCACCGCCCCATCCGCTGTAGAAGTTCGTACGCAGGATAGCATGGCGCTCCACCACTGCATCCAGACTGTGTCCGAAAGCCGTCGGATCAAAGCTACCCTTAAAGTCAAAGGCGGCCTGTTCAAAATAAGCCCCTGTATGCGGCTCGAACATATCATGAAACAGCATGCCCTTCTGCATCGGCGTCAGACTGTATACATTCTCAATATCGCCTATGTGATTGGTCTGCTTAGAAAGCTCCTCCAGATCAGCAATACTCAGTCCCTTGGCAAGCACGTCACTTGGCGTCAATACAGTTCTTTCCTGGGTTACACAATGCTGAAGCAGTAGCCGTAGGCTCTCTTCGATATATCCAGCGAGCTGTTTCATTGTGGATGACTTATACTGTTTTCCGTTATAACTCATCGTCAGAGTCAAGGCTCCGTCTGTCACCATACCATTGATATCTAGCGTATAGGCTGACTCTCCCAGCAAGCTTTGCGCGCTTCCGGTTGGATAAGGAGAAACCTGCAACGAGCTTCCTTGCAAATCCTGATCAAACTGCCCCAGATAGTTAAAAGAAATCTCAGGCTGCAAGTTGAAACTGTCTGCGTCCTCCTGACTGGCCATCGTTTTGAGCAACCCATACCCGATACCTTTATTCGGAATACGGCGTAGCCCCTCTTTCACAGACTTGATCAAGGCTGACAATTCAGTATTATTTCCCAAGTCTAAAATGACTGGGTACTGACTTGTAAACCAGCCGACAGTACGGGTAATATCGATATTCGGCACAATCGGCTCACGACCATGCCCTTCAAGATTCACAGCAATCTTGCCAATGCCAGACCACTTGGATACCGCCATGCCCAGAGCGGCCAATAGCAGATCGTTCGTCTCCGTTTGGTAAGCACGATGGGCTTTTCTCAACAGTTGATCGGTTTCTTCCACAGTCCACTCTGCTGTCACCATTTCGCTATCCTTCAGTAAAAGGCTTTCCACAGCCTCATCCTTCGGCAACTGCTCGAGCGGTTGATCCCCCAGTTCTCTCCAATACGCCCGATGAATCTCGATTTCTGGGCTTTCCGAATAACGGGCAAGGGCATCTCCCCAGTCACGGAAGGAATCCGTCTTCTGCGGGAATGTCAGTGCTTGTCCTTGAATCACCTGCTCATAGCCTGCTGCGATATCCTCAAACAAAATCCGCCAGGATACTCCGTCCACCACCAAATGGTGGATCACAATCAGCAGGTGGTCGCCATCCTGACAATGGAAAAGCCCTAACTTCATCAGCGGACCTTCTGCCAGATTGATGCTGCGCTGGATGTCGTCCGACAGCGTTGTAATGGCTGCAACTGGATTGGATTCGTTCCGTAAATCAGCAGTGAACAGACTATACAGCTCTCCTTCTTCAAGATCACGGTTCCAAGCCTCGTAGCCATGCTCGGTCTGACGGAAAACCATACGAAGGGCGTCATGGTGCTCGGCCAATTTTCTCAGCACATGATGCAAAGCCTTTTCCTCAAATCCCTGTTCACGATACAGCATGACCGCTTGATTAAAGTGATGAGGCTCTGCCTGATTCCGCCCAAAGAACCACTGCTGGACTGGAGTCAAGCGAGCCGCTCCACGCACAACTCCCTGTTCAGCCATATGCACAGCCGTTTGTATTTCTGCACCTAGCTCGGCAATGGTTGGGGATTTGAACAGTTGCTTCATCTCTAACCGATAGCCAGCCTGCAGTAACCGTGACGACACCTGAATGGCCTTGATGGAATCTCCGCCCAATTCAAAGAAATTGTCATGGATACCCACCTGTTCAGCACCCAGCACCCCTTGCCAGACAGACGCCAAAGCTTCTTCAGCCGGTGTACGAGGAGCTGTATACTTCCGTCCTGTATGCGCACCTACTTGCGGAGCCGGCAGAGACCTGCGGTCCACTTTTCCGTTTGACGTTAATGGCATACGATCCATCTGAATAAAATAGGATGGCATCATATAGCCCGGAAGTACCTGCGATAGGGCAAGGCGTACTTCGCCTGCCGTGAGCGCACGATCCGCCACATAATAAGCACAAAGCTGCTTCTCTCCAAGCTCATCCGCGCGAACGACCACTACGGCGTCGATTACTGACTCCACCTTGGCCAGTTGGGCCTCGATTTCAGGGAGTTCGATGCGGTAACCACGTATTTTGACCTGCTCATCAATTCTTCCTTTAAACTCCAAATTCCCATCTGGAAGCCAGCGTACCAAATCCCCAGTTCTGTAGCAGGGTTCTCCGTCCTTCACAGGACTAGGGACAAATTTCTCTGCTGTGAGATCAGGACGATTGAGATATCCGCGCGCTACACCTTCACCGCCGACAATGAGTTCACCCCAAGCACCAATGGGTTGTAATTGAAGCGACCCATTGACCACATAAGCGGTCGAATTGCTAATTGGGCGACCAATCGGCACGCCCCCTTCGGCACGACCCGGAATCTTGTAGGTGGTGGAGAAGGTCGTATTCTCTGTCGGACCATAGCCATTGATAGGGACAAGATCAGGATTAGCCTCGATTACACGATTCATATGAGATATGGACAGTACGTCACCGCCGACTAGTAATGCTTTGAGCCCTCTGAACAGGTACTCATCCTGCAGGGAAAGCTGATTGAAAAGTGGTGAAGTAAGCCACATTGTTGTAATCCCGTACTTGGCAATAGCTGCTTTGAGCCTATCGGCAATCAGAATGTCGTCATTCTCTACGAAATAGAGCTGTCCACCGTTAAGCAAAGCTCCCCATATCTCGAATGTAGAAGCATCAAAGGCCACTGCTCCCGTTTGCAAAATCCGCGTAGATTCATTCAGCTCCACATAGTTGGTCTCTTTGACCAGACGAACCACGTTCCGGTGTTCAACCATAACGCCCTTCGGTCTACCCGTCGTACCCGATGTATAGATGACATAAGCAAGCCCCTGCGATCCCTGAGCAGTCTCCGGCTGGGCAGGTTCAGCTGCATAGGCCTCTTCACTGCTAAGATCGACAATCGGTATACCGTAGTCTACACTTATAAGCTCGCCCTTTTGCACCAATAATAGCTTGGCGTCGGAATCATTAAGCATATAACGAACCCGATCTTCCGGGTAATCAGGATCAATCGGCACATAGGCTCCACCCGCTTGAAGCACCGCGAGCATACCAATGACCATCTCAATGCTTCGTCCGCCCATCACGGCCACAGGCTGCTCCCTCAACGTTCCCAAACGGCGCAGTGTTTGGGCCAGTCGGCTCGCCTTGTCTTGCAATTCAAGGTACGTTAGCTGGACATCGCCGAATACAAGCGCCGTCTGCTCTGGTGTACGATTGACTTGTTCTACGAACAGCTCATGAATGGTCTTGTCCCTTGGATAAGGAGCCGATGTCGCGTTAAATACTTCAACGATCTGTACTTTCTCCTCCGGTGTGATCATTTCAATCTCGGCCAGTTGCAACTGAGGATTGGCCGCGACTGCATGCAGAACCCGGAGCAAGTGCGTTGCAAGTCGCTCTACACTTTCACGCCGATATAAAGCCGTACTATACTCGAGGCCAAAGGCTAATTTTGACCCCTTCTCCTCTACATTGAGGGACAGGTCAAATTTGGCTGTGACGGTGTCCATCAAGTAAGGAGTAAAGTGCACTCCGTCCATTTCCTGCTCTTCCTGCTCGGTATTTTGTAATACCAATAAGGTGTCAAAGAGCGGATTGCGGCTGACATCACGTCCTACGCCCAGCTTTTCGACCAATTTTTCAAAAGGGTAATCCTGATGCTCAAACGCCTTGAGCGCCGTTTCCTTGATTTCCAGAAGATAATCCTGAAAGGTTTTATCTCCTGCCGGGTAGCTGCGCAAGGCCAGTGTGTTGACAAACATCCCGATGATGCCCTCAAGCTCAGCCTGCGGTCTTCCGGCTACTGGAGAACCTACGACGATGTCCTCCTGTCCTGTATATTTGTGCAGTAGTACCGAATAGGCGGCCAGCAATACCATATACAGTGTAGTACCTGTACGGGATGCAAGCTCTTGTATCGCCTTATTGCCAGACTCATCCAATGTAAAATCAATTCGGCTACCCTCGAAGCTCCGAACTGAAGGTCGTTGGAAGTCTGTAGGCAAATCCAATACCGGCAACTCTCCTTCAAAGGATTGCAACCAATATTCCTCAAGATCTTGCCATTGGTTCTCTGACTGTTCCCGTTGCCATACGGCATAATCCTTGTACTGGATGTGCAGCTCTGGGAGCTGTTCTCCTTGATACAAATGAGTAAGTTCCTCTATCAATATTTGAATAGAAACCCCATCTGAAATGATGTGATGCATATCAAACAGCAACAGATGACGCTCCTCCTGGAGCTTCACCAAGCTAACACGCAGTAATGGAGCCTGGCTCAGATCAAAGGCACGAATAAAGTTGTGAATGAGCGTATCCGTCTCCTCCACCAAAGCCTCTGTGTAGTTCAACGCAAACGGCACATTCCTATGCACACGCTGAACAAGCTCTCCATCCTGCATATAAAAGCCGGTTCTCAGGGATTCATGACGCTGGATCAGTGCCTGGAACGCAGACTCCAGCCGCGTGCGATCCAACGGTCCATCCACTGTGAAGACCCCTGGCATATTGTAGCTGAGCTCTCCCCCGTCCATCTGTCTCAGCACGTATAACCGCTTTTGCGCTGAGGACACTGGGTATGCTTCGCTTTTCTCAGCCTGTGGAATAGACTCGTACACGGTTGGAATGCGTTCTTTCACCAGTCGCGCCAGAGATTCAACCGTAGGCGACTGGAATACTTCACGCAGCGAAATGCTGCATCCCAGCTCTTTGCGAATCCGCGTAACGAGCAATGTCGCCCGCAAAGAGTGACCACCGATCTCAAAGAAATTATCGCGGACGCCCACGCGGGCAACTCCCAGGATATCCTGCCAGATGAGCACCAGCTGTGCTTCCACTGCCGTTCTTGGAGCCAGATAATCTTCGCCGGATTGTACGCTACCCTCAGGAGCCGGCAACGCACGGCGATCCAGCTTGCCGTTAGGTGTAAGCGGCATTTGCTCCAGCCGGACAAAATAAGTGGGAATCATGTAAGCTGGTAATTCCGTTGCCAGCTGAGACCGCAATTCCCCTGGCGAAAGATCGCTGGAGGCTACATAGTAGGCGCACAGCAATTTTTGTCCCTGTTCGTCGTCCCGCGCGAGGACAATCGTTTCCCGTACGTTCGGAGCCTTGAGAATTTGGGCTTCGACCTCGCCCAGCTCAATCCGGTAGCCGCGAATTTTAACCTGATGGTCGATCCGGCCCAAATATTCAATATTGCCGTCAGGCAACCAGCGAGCCAGGTCCCCGGTTCGATACAAGCGTTCACCCACCCGATACGGATGTTCTACAAATTTTTCAGCCGTCAAATCTGGTCGGTTCAAATAACCACGGGCCAGACCGTCCCCGGCGATGTATAGCTCCCCTGGAACTCCGACAGGCTGCAGGCGTCTGTGTTCATCAAAAATATAAGCGCTAAGCGTTGGAATGGTTCTACCAATATTGCTTTTGCCCGCTTCGATCTCATGTTCAGTGATTTCCTTGTAAGTGACATGGACCGTCGTTTCCGTGATTCCGTACATATTAATCAGTTGCACACCAGGATACTTTACCCGCCAGTTTTTCAGAAGAGACGGACTCAAGGCCTCTCCGCCAAAAATAATTTTTCTAAGACTGAGCTCTGTGGATGAGTGTGCTAACTCTTCTTGTATCACCTGATAAAAATAGGTCGGCGTTTGATTCAAAATAGTAACTTGATTGTCTTTCAACAGCTCCAGGAAAGCTGCCGGGCTCTTGGCTGTAAGGGCTGGGACAATTACCAGTTTCCCTCCGTAAAGAAGCGCTCCATACATCTCCCATACAGAGAAATCGAAGCAGAACGAATGGAACAGCGTCCATGTATCCTGGGAACTGAAATCAAATAAATTGCTATCGTTAAAGAGCAGACGAACTACATTTTTATGCTCGATCAGCGTTCCCTTTGGTTTGCCAGTTGTACCCGATGTGTAAATAACATAGGCCAAATGGTTTGGTCCCGAAATGCTCTCCAGATTGGAAGCATCTCCTGTATACGTTGCGGCTTCGTCCAGACTCACAAGCTTCCCGTCAAACGTGGTACTCTCCCATAGATGGCTTTGGGTGAGCAATAAGCGGACTCCTGAATCCTCTAGCATGTAACGAATACGTTCTTCAGGATAGTCAGGATCAATTGGCACATAGGCCCCTCCTGCCTTCAAAACCGCCAACATGCCGATGACCATCTCTAGGGAACGATCAGCCATAATCCCCACGAGTACATCTGCACCCACACCTTCGGTGCGTAAATATCTCGCAAGCTGGTTAGCCTGCTCATTTAGAGCTAGGTATGTAATACTCTGCTCGCCCATCTGAACAGCTACGTGGTCCGGCGTGCGCTCGGCTTGTTCCTCGAATAAGCCATGAATCGTTTTCTCACGCGGGTAATCCACTACATCACCTTCTGAAAGAGCCAGAATGGATTGCTCTTCTGCTTCTCCCAATAGGTTTACCTCTGCGATGGAAAGCTGCGGTGTATGAATGATCTGCTCGGCGATCGTAAGCAGCTGGGACACCATGTCCGTTACTTCACTGCGTTCAAACAGCTTCGTCCGATAATCGACATCCAGTACCAGCTCGCCTTCATCCAAGATCTCCACGATATGAAGCACGAAATCATTCACTTCATCGCCGCAAAAATCATAATCCGTCAAAATGCGCACGTCATCCAAATCGACCCAGTTGATAAGGCGGTATTCCATGGAAACACCAAAAAGCCGCTGAATATCCTTGTTGCCGTGCATTTCTCTAAGATCCTGAATTAACTGATTGTACGGATATTTCTGATGCCGCAAGACTGACATTTGATCCCTAGCTACGTCCTGCAGGAAGTTCAACACCTCTACATCCTTGTCAACGTATGTTCTGGCTGCAGCCGTGCTGACAAACATACCGATCTTTTGCTTTTCTTTCTTGTTCCCCCGGTTAGCGAACGAGGTGCCGATCACCACATCCGGCTGATTCGTCACTTTGTGTATGTAGATATACATCGCACCCATGAAGAATTGGAACAGAGAAATCCTATTTTGCTGGCAAAATGCCTGTAGCTCGCGATATAGCGCCTCTGGCACAGTAAAATGCTCCCGAACAGCTTGGGTACTTAGCGATAACGGATTATATGATTTCCAACCTGTCAGTTCAGGCAAATCAGAAAATTTGTCCAGCCAGTACGCTTTATCCTTCTGGTATCTATCAGAAAGCTCATAGGCGTTCTCATCTGCAATATATTCAATATAAGAGCAATCATCGCTCAGCTTAGGTTCATTTCCTTGAATTAAATCCATATAAAAGGCTATCAGTTGATTGCCATAGACCACCATAGAAATCCCGTCAGAAATGATATGGTGCATTTTGATATTAATCCAATATTCTTCCTCACTAATCTTTACAATTAAAAACTGGAAGAGTTCAGAGTCCAATAATGGCAAAGGTTTGCTTTTGTGCTGCTCAAGCAAGGCTTCGACCTCGGAAATGCTTTCGATGTGGGTAAGATCCAGACACTCCAACTGTCTCTCTTCATAAGGAACGACATACTGCTTAGGTACTCCATCCACTGAGGTAATACGAATGCGGAACGCATCATACTGTTTGATAATCAAATTGATAGACTGCATGAAGGCAGCGATATGAATATGACCCTTCATCTTGGCTGTACCAGATAGCTGTGACACGGACGTATCCGGGTAGAGTAATTCGGTATACCATATACGCTTTTGCGCATTCGTTAAATCAAATAACTGCATGTTATTCATCTCATTTCACTCCTATATCCGTGATGTGAAATCCTCCCGCTGCACCTTGGCAGTCAGGAGGACAAAAAGACAGTTTAACGCGCGCTTCCACTCCGTCATTGATCAAGTGAAACAATTTCCTCCGCCTCAGCCACCAGTCGATCGCCTACGGTAGCCCGACCACTTCCGAGAATATAACCACGCCGACGCTTGACCACTTCAAAATAGAGGTCAATTCGGTCCCCAGGCTTCGCGAAGCTATGGAAACGAACGCCATTGAGGTTGGTCAGATATGAAATACCCCTTTTGTCAATCGCAGCGAATGCCGCTAATTGTGCAAGCGACTCCACGATCAGCATAGGAGGCATGTATGGATTAGCCTCTGTAATAAACCACTCACTCCGGGTAACAAGCTTGTACCCCTTCGCCCATTGCGACGTTTCGTACCCGGTCACGCCATCGAGCAGAAGAAATGGGTACCTGTGCGGAAGCACATCCTCAATACGGATTAGCTCTTCGCTCACAGGCTTATACCCCCTCCCACTTACGAACGGCAAGACAGACGTTGTGCCCTCCAAAGCCAAAAGAGTTACTAATCGCCGCACGGACTTCACGTTCCTGATATACATGCGGTACAAAATTCAGTTCAGGGGCTTCGGGATTGTCGCAATTGAGTGTCGGTGGTACTTTGCTGTGGATCATACTCTGTACCGTTGCAATTAATTCGACTGCCCCTGCACCGCCCATTAAATGGCCTGTCATGGATTTAATAGACGATATCGCCAAACGGGGAGCATGCTCTCCAAATACTTTTTGAATAGCGTTAATCTCCATTCGGTCATTAAACGGCGTACTCGTACCGTGGGCATTGACATAGTCAATCTCCTGCGGTGTCAAGCCGCCATCTTGCAGTGCTATATTAATCGCTTCTGCCGGGCCGGAGCCTGAGGGATCTGGAGCCGTGATATGATATGCATCTGTTGTGCATCCGTAACCCGCCACTTCAGCCAAAATGGTGGCCCCCCGGTTCAAGGCATGTTCCAACTCCTCCAACACTAGAACCCCTGCTCCTCCACCGATGACAAAGCCATCGCGATCCGTATCAAACGGGCGACTGGCCTTCTGTGGCTCTTCATTACGTCTGGAGAGAGCGTGAATATTCGCAAAAGATGCCAAATCAAGCTGACTAAAGTTGGCCTCTGCTCCTCCAGCTACTACGACATCAGCCGTGCCATACTGGATCGTACGTAATGCTTCGCCGATGGCATTGCTTCCTGTAGCACAAGCTGTAACTACGGCAAACGAGGGTCCCTTTGCTCCAATAGCAATAGAGATTTCGCCAGGCGCAGAATTAATCATCATTGAGGAAACAAAATAAGGCGAAACCCTTTTAGGACCCAGCTCTGTTAGTTTCCGGTAGTTCTCCTCTATGACATCGAGACCGCCTGCCCCAGAACCGACGATAACACCCACACGGCCTGCATTCCGTTCATCAATGACTAACTTCGATTGCTCGACTGCCTGGCGGGCAGCCGCCAAGGCAAATTGAGTGAACTGTGCAACCTTTTGCGCTTCCTTTTTGCTCATATACTCCAACGGGTCAAAGCCCGTAACCTGCGCACCAATTTTTGTTGGTATATTTGCTGTATCGAAAACAGTGACAGGTCCGATTCCACTTTTTCCTTCCAGCAATGAATTCCAGAAATCTGTAAGATGAAGCCCGACCGGCGTTACGACTCCCTGTCCTGTCACTACAACACGTCTTCTCACCATACCCACGTCCTTCGCTGAAATTAATTCTTGGAAGCCTGTTGCTCGTAGAGAGGAAAGTCGCCATATACATGACTAATTTTCTCATGCACATCTGCAAGATCAGCAAATACCTCGACGACCACAAGCTTGTTCTCCTTGTACTTTTGCCAAGCAAGCTGAAGCTGTTCCCGAGCCTCCCCCTTGCTCCGGATCGCCAGACTTTCGACAAACTCATACTGGGGAATTTGGATTCCTGTTTTGACCGCCTCCGAAACAAATGGGAAGTCCTGTCCTGAGATATGCTTATAATTCATCTGATTTTGCAGCCAACCGTAGCCGCCATTATTAAGTACAAGATAAATTACTGGTATTTGATACTGTACCGCCGTCATAAAATCTGAACAAAATAGATTGAATGCACCGTCACCTACAAGCGCTACTACCGGGCGTTCTGTCGCCACACTTGCCCCCAGAGCAGCGGCCGCACCGAAGCCGAGACTCGTTTGATCACTGGGAACAATCGAAAGTGAGCCTGAGGCAAAACGGAAATATGGATAAAAGTAAGACCACATATCCTGCAATCCGTTCTCTTGTAAAAGCACCAGGTCTTCAGGGAACTCTGCCTGAATCATGTCCAACAGCTCTGGAACGTGGATGCCGGGGGCCCTTTTCAGCTCTTCCAGATAATTAGCCCTCTGAGAAAAAGCCTTCTGTTTGCATCTTCCGATCGTTTCAAGCCATGCCTCATCAGGCTCTTGCCCGCGTCGTTCAAGCCATTGCTCCACTGCCGCATATCCGTCACCAAGCAACTTGATGCCCCTGAATTCGTGAGCGAAATCCTCCAGCTCTACATTGACTTGAATCAAAGGCGTATCCTGCAGCAAAATATCCCACTCGAACGTAGCCGTTTCTTCCAATCGGCTGCCCAGTGTAATAACTACATCAGATTCATTCCAGATTTGCCTCAGACTCAGATCGGTATAAAGCCCAGCAACACCACAGAAAAGTGCATGATCTTCATTAATTACGCTTCTTCCCGAGGCAGTCGCGAACAAGGCTGCTCCATGTTGGCTGGCGAACCGCTCAATGACATCACCTGTTCCTGACTTCATTCCGCCTCCCACTAGAATAAGTGGCTTGCGGGCTGTCTCAATAATGCTCCATGCAGCATCCAACTCCCGAAGTGATGGAGAGCACGACAGCTTTTCTGGCGGGGCAAACTGAAGCTCTGTTGGCACAGGCTGGTCCATCAGGTTTTCGGGTAGTTCGATATAGACAGGTCCCGGTGCTCCATTGATAGCCAAAAAGGCAGCCCGCTCCATTGCCCATACAAGCCGATCCACATGCTCGACACGGTAAGCCCATTTTACGAGTGGCTTCACGAGTGAGATTTGATCGGCTTCCTGAAAGGATCGGGTACCCAGCTTGTCTCCTCCGGTGCCAAGCGCCAAAAGCAGTAGCGGGGCACCCAGGTTCTTGGCTTCCAGCAGCCCCGTAAGTGTATTACTAAGCGCAGGGCCTTTCCCCACAACACACACGGACATCTGGTTAGTTGTGAGCGCATAGCCTGCGGACATAAATACAGCATTACGCTGATCTTTGCAGAGAATAAAATCCATACCGGATGAGGGGAGTGACGCTACGATATTGAGATCGTCACTTGGTAATCCAAAGAGGTGCTGAACCCCAGCCGATTGTAAGTAGCCAATGATGGCATCCCAGGGGGATATACTTGCGGTCATACCAAACTCCTCTTTTCTGACAAATATTCTGCGACAATTTCCGAGATCAAGATCGGCTTCGAAACGAGCTTATAATCATAAAAAATATAGTTCGACATCGTGCCATAGCCACCAAAAGGCTTATTGCCTTGATCCACATCCTCAAGTGTTTGATTAATGGTCAATGTGTGCTTCTTTCGTAGAACATCAGTCAGATGCTCCGACCCGTATAAGCTGCAACCCATTGCCCGTTCGCTGAAATAACTGGAGGAAATGCGTTTGATCAATTGCTCGTCGTCTTGGTAGCTAACTACATTGAACACTGGTGAAAAATACTCAATAATCTCCAAGTTCTGATCCAATTCGCTATATACAACCGTTGGCTCCATCTTTTTCGTACGGAAATCAATGCCGCCGCCATAAATAATAAACTTATCGTTTGTATTAAAATATTCAGAAACCGAATATAGCGTGTCTTTATAGAATATAGGGGAGTAGTTCGCATTCGGGTCATTGTTGGCTCCAAATACGAGTTCGTCAAGCCGTTGAATCAGCAAGTTTTTGAATGGCTCACTCACCTCTTGATGTACCAGGATGATGTCAGGTCCCAGGCAGTCCTGTCCGGAGTTGAACAATCTCATGCGGATCACATCAGTAACCGCCAGCTCCAGATCGGCATCTGGCCCAATGATGAAAGGATTGATCCCTTGCCCATAAAAAATGTAGAGCTGATCTTTGCGGATCTGCTTTTTGATCTTCTCCGCATTGGTGTAGCTTCCGGTAAACACCACAATATCAGCCGGCATCACGGAGTTTTCCATGAACACCTTCTGGCTAACTTTACGAATATAGATGGGTAATTCATGTACAGCCTGAAGCTTTTCATGCAGCATATTGACGTACTCGTTTACGTGAGAAGAAGGGCGAAAGTCTATATTTTCAACGTACA
>RCUE01000122.1_pt1 | contig 29968 bp, 5 predicted proteins | sample 2166111 | NCBI WGS metagenome assembly RCUE01 (sample SAMN09930795, study PRJNA488358) | compost metagenome | feature: garden; material: soil; isolation source: compost soil in phenylacetonitrile-enriched culture | place: Germany: Experimental Botanical Garden Goettingen | collected 2016-01-27 | reverse complement strand
CTATTTTCTCATTAATATCATCATTTTCTTTTGAAATGCCGATATAAAATTGAGTCTAGAGAACTATTTTATACATAAATTTTACCTAAAGGAAGTGGAAAGAGATGTTGAAAAAGAAATGGCTTATCACCCCGTTGGTTGCGACGACACTGTTTTTCGGTCAATCTGCCTTCGCGGCAAACACGTTTTCTGATGTGGAAGGAACAAAATATGAATGGGCTGCAGAATCGATTCGTTCCATGGTCGACAAGGGCATTGTCAAGGGCTATGAAGATGGGACCTTCAAGCCAAGCAAAACCATAACGAAAGCGGAATTTGTACATATGTTTCACAAGCTTTTTCCAGAAATTGATCGTTCTTCCGGCGAATCTTCCGATTTTGTGGATGCGCGTAAACACTGGGCGAATAAAGATTTTGCAGCAATATTCAACGGGGACTATGTTTGGCCGTATGCTGAAAGTGTTGGGGGGAAATATCCAAACTATCAATTCTATGTCAAGCCTGACAAACCACTGACCCGCTGGGATGTGATGATGATTGCCTCTCTTCGGACGAATTATACCAATCAGACGCTTCATCCTGAGATTGAGGAAGTGATCTCCGCAGCTGCGCAGTACAAGGATATGAAAGTTCGTCAAGCCAATTACAATGATAATTTCTCGGCCTACTATCCGGTGCTGTACATCGACAAGACTGGAGAAGAGTACTCCTATGATGGAGATTCCCAGGATCAAAAGGCAGAAGCATTCTACACCCTAACCAAGATGGGGGTCCTTACCGCTAATGAAGGATACCTTCACCCAAAAGCGCTAGTCACACGGGCTGAAGCTGTTACCATTTTACAGCGTTTGTACGAGGCCACAACGAAGTGATTTTTAGATCAATGATGATCAGATAAAAGCAAAAAAAGATTCAACAAATGGCTTCATTAACACCTCAAAGAGTAGTGTTGTTAGGTTTTGATAAGCCGAATTCAGAAAATAAACAAATCTAAAAGTATGTTGATGAATATGTGGGAAAATTGAGATTTCAAACCGCTGATCTGAACTGAATATCTACCTGCAAGAGGCTTGTCATTTTCGGACAGATGTTCAGTTTGACGCTGTGTTCTCCAATGCACCTTGCACTGGATCAAGGATGCTCTTGGATGTCACATCTGCTGACAAAGAGTCCATCTACCCGCCATTGAGGCAAAGATTAAGCCAAATCTTAACCAAGGAGGTCAGTGGATGATCGACACTATCCGCTTGCTCATTGTAGTCATTAAGGAAACTACATAAGGAGATAAACGGCTTTGCAGTTTTCTACTTATTTAGCTACGTATCTATGACGATGCCTAAACGTCGATTACTGGAAGGACAATAACTATGTATATGAAGTCGCCAAATTGGCGGCTTTTTTATTTTAACGACAGATGCCAGTTATTAGCTTTCACGAAAAAAGCATCCGCAGTTTCGCGCGGAATGACTGCAACGCATTACAAGTTGGTTGCCAAGCAAGAAATATAATCACAATCTATTACTTGCGTTTATAAAATATATGTATTATATATCACTGTACTTTAATTCATTTTAATGTTTATATTAAATTAATAGCCTTAATCTATATTTTACTACACTCATCTATGATGCTGAAGTTTCTAAGTATCAAGTCTGAACTTCCAGCACACTCCAGTTTTTTTTACACTTCCCAGACTACAAACACACTTTTATTTCTAACTACATCTTGAAACTCAAAAACGATTCACTTTTACAGTCGATTACTGTTTTGCTGTATCTATCTTAAATACATAGGAATGTGAACATCTGAATCCCAAAAAACATTTTTGTTTTACCGCCTTTTATGGTGAGGAAAGGGGTTAGACATGAGTAGCATGACTTTGCTTTTTTCGGGACAAGGGTCTCAGTATGTCGGGATGGGAGCGGCATGGCAAGGAGGTTATTCAGAGGCAGATCTCATCTTTGAAGAAGCTGCTGATATTTTGGGATATGATTTGAAAACTTTATGTATGGAAGGACCCATCTCCCAATTATCAAGAACATCCTACACCCAGCCTGCACTACTCACGATCAGTGTAATCGCATTCAAACGTTACATGCACGATGTTGGGATTATTCCCGAATTTTCGGCAGGGCATAGTTTGGGTGAGTATTCTGCATTGGTAAGCAGCGGAGTCTTGTCGTTTGGCGATGCTTTGCGGGTGGTACAAGAACGGGGGCGCTTTATGGAAGAAGCCTCAGAGGCCGGAGTGGGTTGCATGATTGCTGTTCGGGGAGCTAATTTAAAGCTGCTAGAAGAGCTGTGCGATCACTATGCAGTAACCAGTCAGCCTATTTCCATCGCTTGTTATAACTCTACTTATCAATACGTCGTTTCTGGTCATCATGACTCTGTTGCTACGGTGGCAGGACAATTAGAGCAACGTGGGTTCCAAATTACCCGTTTGCAGGTAAGCGGCCCTTTTCACAGCCCGCTTATGCAGCATGCTGCTGATCGATTAGCATTGGAACTGCAAAAATATACGTTTCATGAACCGCTGTGGCCTGTCATTTCTAATGTTACAGCAATGCCATATACGGATGCCAACAGCATTCGTCAAGGTTTGCATTTGCAAATGATCCATCCAGTGCGTTGGATACAAACGATGCAGTATATGGAGAAACATGGGGTGAAGCAGGGAATTGAATTAGGACCGCGAACGGTGCTGAAAAACTTGGCGAAGGAAACAAACCTCGCTTTTGAAGTTCTTTCCTTGGACAGAGACTTGGATCGGATTGAACTGGAACGTCGTTTTTCGCTCCGTGATTGGTTGGTCAAACCACTGGCGGTGGCGGTGTCTACACCCAATGCCAATTGGAATGAGCATGAGTATCATAATGGGGTTATTTTACCTATTCGCAGGTTGGAGGAGTTACTCAAAAGCATAGAATCGGGCAGATCTTCTTCTGCTTATAAACTAAGACGCGAAGCGCTGGAGTGTATTCGCCTGATATTGCAAACCAAACAAGTATCTGCAGGAGAGCAGGAGCAAGTTTTAGACCTTTTAAGGAGGGATCAGAATGGAGCAGTTTCAAACATTAATTGAAATCATTCAGGACCGAGCCAGTAGAGCTGAAAACGGGATTATTTTCATTTCGGGTGATACACAGGAGGAATATGTAAGCTACAGTCAACTTCTGGAGCAAGCACTGCAGGTGCTTTATCAATTGCAGGAAAAAGGAGTACAGCCTGGAGATAAGCTGATTATGCAAATTGAAGAAAATCACACCTTTGTGAATGTGTTTTGGGGCTGTCTGCTCGGAGGAATCGTCCCCGTACCTGTAAGTATCGGGAATAATGATGAACATAAAATGAAGCTGTTTAAAATCTGGAGTACCCTTACTTCCCCTTACATGATTGCGGATCATAAGGTATTAGAGCAGCTAGAAAAGTATTCTCACCAGCATGAGATGCTGGATTTCTTTGATTCTGTAAAAAAAGCGACCTTTTCTAGCCATGATTTTGATTATTCCGATCAGAACAAAGGGATCATTCATGATTCCAGACCGGAAGATTTGGCGTTTATTCAATTTTCCTCTGGTTCGACAGGTGATCCCAAGGGAGTCATGCTAACGCATGAGAATCTCGTATACAATATTCGGGATATCGCCAGTCAAACGGGAATGACTTCAAGTGACGCGTATCTAGGCTGGATGCCGCTCACACATGATTTGGGATTGATCGCTTTCCATTTAACCTGTGTCATTGCTCATGCTAAGCAGCTTATTATGCCGACAGCACTTTTTATAAGACGTCCGTCTTTATGGCTAAAAAAGGTGTCGGAACATAAGGTGACTCAAATCTGCTCTCCTAACTTTGGCTTTAAATTTTTCCTGGATCAATATAAATCTAAAACGGCGGATAACTGGGATTTGTCAAGTGTTCGCATGATTTTAAATGGGGCTGAGCCCATATCGGTGGAGCTTTGCCATGTGTTTATGGAAGCCATGAGTGCACATGGATTAAAAAAAAATATCATGTATCCTGTATACGGCTTGGCAGAGGCAAGCGTAGGTGTTTCTACTCCACCTTTGGATAAAGATAATTTTGTTACTATTCATTTAAATCGGCAGCAACTGCATGTAGGTGAACCTATAGAAGAAGTAGATTCATCCGATAAACGTTGTCTTACATTTGCGGATTTGGGCTACCCCATGGCCAGCACCTCTGTTCGTATTTGTGATGAGCAAAATCAGGTGCTAAAGGATGATGTAATCGGATACACCCAAATTAGCGGCAAAAATGTGACTGCCGGGTACTATAACAATCCCGAGGCTACCGCAAAGGTCAAGACAGAAGATGGCTGGCTCATTACCGGAGATTTGGGTTTTATGAGAAACGGACGATTGGTGATTACAGGCAGAGCCAAGGATATTATTTTCGTGAACGGCCAGAACATTTATCCGCATGATATCGAAAGGATTGCGGAGGAACTGGACGGGGTGGATCTAGGGAAAGTAGCCGTCTGCGGTGTACATGATGCACAAACTAGACAGGATCGTATTGTTGTTTTTGTGATGCACACGAAAAAAATAGAGTTATTTTTGCCACTAGTCCAAAGGCTGAAAAGCCATTTGAATTATCGGGGAGGATGGCATATTCAAGATGTAGTTCCAATCCGCCGTATTCCCAAAACTACTAGTGGAAAGGTTCAGCGCTACAAGCTGGCTCAGAGCTACGAGCAGGGAGAATTTGATGTAGTTTTGGCATCCCTGACCGAGGCCGCTCGAAATATACAGGAAGCGAACTATGCCCCTGTGCCTCAGGGTGAAATCGAGCAAAAACTGATTGGGATTTGCCAAGCTATTTTAAATGTACAATCAATTGGGAAGGAAGACAGCTACTTTGATATCGGCGTAACTTCCTTACAACTCGTTCAGATCGTGGACCAATTAGAGGAACAACTCGGGATTCATATTGAGGTAACGGACTTCTTCTCTTATCCGACTATCGCCAAGCTAGCTGGATATATATCCAGTCAGAATTTAGGTCATAAGGTGATTATAGCACCGCAACTGGAATCCAAAGAGGAGTCGGAGGACCGGGATATCGCCATCATCGGTATGTCAGGTAAGTTTCCTCAAGCGGAAACATTGGAGCAGTTTTGGACGAATGTGGCATCAGGCGTTGACAATATCGGCCCGTACAGCGACGAAAGAAGAAAAGATGCCGAAGATTTCATTTCCCGTCTGAATACGGAAGGAAGGAATATGCAAATCGCAGAAGGCGGCTATCTGGATGAAGTAGACAAGTTTGATTACTCCTTCTTTAAGTTGACTCCACGGGAAGCCTCACTCATGGATCCGAATCAACGTTTATTTCTACAAACAGCCTGGAGTACGATTGAGGATGCGGGGTATGGAGGGAAGCAGCTGGCTGGCAAAAAGGTCGGTGTGTATGTCGGTTTTTCCAAAACCAGCTTTGAATACGAGCGTTTGTTGTCCGAGGTGGAACCAGGCGCAATTCCAAACTTTGCCATTGGTAATTTATCGTCCATTATTTCCAGCCGGATTGCGTATTTGCTTGATTTAAAAGGCCCAGCACTGACCATTGATACGGCATGCTCCTCGTCACTCGTGGCGGTGCACCTGGCATGTAAGTCGATTTTAAATGGAGACTGCGAGATGGCTTTGGCCGGTGGAGTGAAGACTATTTTGCTGCCGTTGAAAGCTGGTATTGGCATGGAATCCTCCGATGACCGGGCACGAGCATTCGACGATCAGTCGGACGGCACAGGCTGGGGAGAAGGCGTTGGAGCCGTTCTCTTAAAGCCGCTTCGTCAAGCGGAAAAAGACGGAGATCACATTCTGGGTGTGATCAAAGGAAGCGCGATTAATCAGGACGGCAGTACGATTGGAATTTCTGCGCCCAATGCGCTGGCTCAATCAGAAGTCATTTCGCAGGCGTGGCGTGATGCACGGATTGATCCCGAGACAGTGAGTTATATTGAAGCTCACGGTACTGGCACCAAGCTGGGTGACCCCGTTGAGATTAAGGGCATTACCCAGGCTTTCCGCAGATTTACACAGCGCAAGCAGTTTGTGGCGATAAGCACGGTCAAAACGAATATTGGGCATTTATACGAAGCTGCTGGGATTGCGGGATTGATCAAATGTGTGCTGTCGATGAAGCATCAGCAGATTGCACCGCTCGTTCATTTTCGCACACCCAACCGGAACATCCATTTCGAAGAATCTCCGGTGTATGCCAACACTAGACTAAGGGAATGGAAGACAGACGGATTTCCGAGAAGATGCGGGGTGAGTTCCTTTGGCTTCAGCGGGACAAACTGCCACGTGGTGCTGGAAGAATATATAGCGAAAAAGGGTGCGGATCAAGAAGCCACCGACCGAAAAAATGAATCATCGCCATTGCTGCTGACACTGTCCGCGCGAAGTGAAGGAGCTTTAAGCGAGTTGATTGCATGGTACGTGGATCGCTTTGAACATGAGGAAGAATTGCCGATGGAGGATGTCTGCTATACGGCTAACACGGGCAGAAGCGACTTAACATACCGAGTGGCTGTGATAGCCGAAGGGGCGAAGGCTCTGAAAGCGAAATTACTTCAGCTTCATGAGCAGGGCAAGGCCATTGAAGGTGTATACATTGGAAAAGTAGATAGCAGTGGTGGTACAAAAACAGCCGTCGGAAGCTCGGACACTTTGCAAGCACTGGAGCAAGTAGCAGTGAAGTACGTACAGGGGGCACAGATAGACTGGGACACGCTATACGCAGGTCACTCGTACAAAAGGGTTTCTTTGCCTACGTATCCGTTTGAAAAGAAAAGGTGCTGGATTCATGTGCCAGAACAGGTTCGAGCGGAGCAGACTGCATCCGTTTATAAAAATACAATAGTAAGGGAGTCTGAAATTATGGAGAATGAGTATTCGACGTCAGCGTCGTTTACTGAACAGCATAAATCTTCCATTCAACAAAAGTTAGCGAAAATGATCGGTAATGTATCACAACTTAGTCTTGAGGAACTGGAACCGCAAACACATTTTCTAGAACTAGGGCTGGACTCCATTAATTTGTCCCAGGTCCGCCACAGTATCAAGGATGCATTCGACCTGGATATCCCAATGAATGAATTTTTTGAATCGCTGACCACGCTCGAACTGTTGACTAGCTACGTTGCAGATCAGGTGAGTATTTCCTATTCAGACGAGACAGCAGCAGTTGGTGCTGTGGAAAGACAACCGAAAATACCCCTTAATCGGGTAGATGCTACTACAGTACCAACTTGGACAGGGCAGGAATCCAGCGCAATTGGTACATCGTCTCATGGAATAGTTACGTCCGGGCAAGAGCCATCTCAAAGCACAACGGTTATAGAGACTTCTGCGAGTGTCGAGAAGATTTTGCAGCAGCAGCTGCATGTGATGTCACAGCAGCTTGATGTGCTCCGAACTCAACCGGGAAGGGCTTTACCGTCAGAAAATATAGAAAGCGCAGAGATCATTGAAACCAAACAGGAAGTCGCAACTGCATTAGCTACTGTTCCACCGGTACTAGCTGTTCCGAAGAAGGCAGTCCATGAAGCAAAACCGTTTACGCCTTATAAAAAGCTGGAGGTCAAAGCCCATGCATTGCTTTCACAACGACAAGAACAACATCTGCAAGAGCTGATTGAGCGCTATACTGCTCGGACGCGAAGCACCAAGCAGTATACTCAGCAGTATCGGTCTGTCTACGCGAATAACCGTAATGTAGCCGGATTCCGGCCTATTTTAAAGGAAATGGTCTATCAAATTGTATCTCAACGTGCAGACGGGTCCAAAATTTGGGATTTGGATGGGAATGAATATGTAGATTTGACCATGGGCTTTGGTGTTAATCTGTTTGGACACAATCCAGCCTTTATTCGTGAAAAAATTGAGGCAGAGCTAAAGAACGGCATGTGTGTCGGACCCATGTCCAACATGGCAGGACAAGTCGCCGAAAAGATTTGCAAGCTGACCGGTGTAGAACGGATCGCCTTGTACAATTCCGGCACCGAGGCGGTTATGGTTGCCCTCCGTTTGGCGCGTGCTGCCACCGGGCGAGCTAAAGTAGCCATTTTTGCCGGCTCCTATCACGGTACATTCGATGGGGTGCTTGCGTTGGGTAGCGCTGGCAACAATAAGGAGCATTCCACACCTCTTGCGCCTGGCATTTTGCAGCACATGGTGGACGATATCATTGTACTTAACTATGGAACGGACGAATCGCTGGATTATATACATACACATGGGCAGGAGCTGGCTGCTGTGCTAGTGGAGCCGGTGCAAAGTCGTCGTCCTGATTTTCAGCCGAAGGCCTTTTTACAGGAGGTTCGTCAGATCACGGAGCAATCCGGCACAGCCTTTATTTTCGATGAGGTGATTACAGGCTTCCGAATTCAACCGGGAGGCGCTCAAGCGTGGTTTGGGGTACAAGCTGACCTTGTGACTTACGGTAAAGTTATTGGCGGAGGGATGCCAATCGGTATCGTAGCAGGGAAAGCCGCCTTTATGGATGGGATTGACGGAGGCTCCTGGAGCTTCGGAGACGATTCCTATCCTCAGAATGAGCATCGCCGAACCTTTGTAGCCGGTACGTTCTGTCATCATCCGCTGGCGATGGCGGCATCTTTGGCGGTGTTGGATTATTTGGAAAACCACGGGGAGCAGCTGCAAAATCGGTTGAACAGCCGTACTTCGGCGTTGGCAGCAGAGTTAAATAGTTACTTTACCAATGAGCAGATACCCATGAAGATTGTTCACTTTGGTTCACTATTTCGCTTCGTACTCAAGGGTGATCTGGAGCTTTTCTTCTATCACATGCTGGAAAAGGGTATTTACATCTGGGAAGGGCGGAACTGTTTCTTGTCGACCGCTCATACGGAGGAAGATATTGCGTGGATCATACAAGCTGTCAAGGACAGTGTAGATGAACTGCGTAAAGGGGGCTTCTTGCCCGATCTGACCCCGAACGGGAAAGGCCCAGGTCCAGGTAAGCAAAGATTGCCTATATCCGACCCTTCAGAAGTATCGACAGGGGACGCGAATGAAATGGTCATCCCACTAACCCCGGATCAAAAGCAGTTCTGGTTCGCTTAATGCCAAGAAACGAAGTGACTCCCGTTCTGACACGCGAACACATTAATGTGAGACGTTAAGCAAACTGTCCAATCCCGCATTTATTTTGCTGAAAATCGGGTAAAGTGCACCTTGGCGTCTTTACGCTCCAAGTTTGATTAAATGTCAGGTTCTATTCTTAGGACTTGACATTTTTAGTAGTACACCCAGTATGGGCATCAGTTATGTCATCGAATTCAATTGTCATAAATTGACGCATGTCAGCGAGTAAACGAAAATATTTGGGTTTTTTAGGATCATTACCGAAAAAAACTATATCCTGCATAATAAGTTGGATAAGCGCATTTAGCCATTGATGGTTTAATAAAATAAATTAGATCCTCGCTTTACCAGATGGATAATTATATTTTATTAGTATGAGGATGGTTTCTTTATACAGTGGACCGTTCATATTTACCTTCTTATGAGAACTTTATCTTGTACCCATAGCTAGGTCATATCGTGTTTTTTAGGCTAGCCCATAGTTGGAAAGGATAAAATTAATTCCTTGAATACCCCATAGTAAAGGAGTCTGAAAAGATGGTGAATGAGTATTTCTCGACGGAATCTGCTTCCAATCCGCAAAAATCTACGATTACTAATAAACTGTCAAAAATAATCGAAAGTGTATCCCAACTCAGTCCAGACGAATTAGAGCCGCAAAAACATTTTTTAGAACTGGGTTTAGACTCTATTCTTCTGTCTCAGGTTAGACACAGCATTAAAAGTACGTTTGGCTTGGAAATCCCGATGAACGAATTTTTTGAATCACTGACTACGCTAGAGTTGCTGACAAACTATATTGCTGATAGGGTAACCTCGACCTCTGAAGAATTGACCCGGAATTCGGAGGAGCTTCAGTTGACTGCGTCGTCCAGTGTCACCTCTTCGGTGCCTTCCGTCTTGCGGGGCTGGAGTCAAAAATCCACTACCCCTATAGAAGATCCCGCATCCCATGAAAGCAAGCTATCAAATGAGGATATATTTGCGGGGAGAGAACGAATTTTAGAAATGCAACTTCAACTCATGTCGCAGCAGATGGAAATACTGTGTCAATCTCGGCTTGCACCAGTGGCAATGCCTAAATCGCATTCACTACAAACTGCTGTCGAGCCTCAGACATCCGCGATGCAGAAGGTAGCTGCCACAGTTACTTCTGTTTCCCCTGTACAGGCTTCCGTGTCAACTGTTTTGCCAGACAGAAAAGAATCGAAAGCATTTGTTCCTTATCAAAAAATAAATGTACAAGCCCATAATTTACTTTCACTTAGGCAGGAAAAGCATCTGCAAAAGCTGATTGAACATTACACGATGCGCACACGAAAGACCAAAGAGTATACTCAGCAATACAGGTCTGTATACGCCAATAACCGGAATGTGGCCGGATTTAGGCTTGCTCTCAAGGAAATGGTGTATCAGATTATATCCCAACGTGCAGAGGGTTCTAAAATTTGGGATTTGGATGGTAATGAATATATTGATTTGACGATGGGGTTTGGGGTCAATTTGTTTGGTCACAACCCATCCTTTATTCGTGAATCGCTAGTAAAGGAAATACATAATGGGATGTGCCTTGGACCGATGTCTAATATGGCCGGGCAGATTGCTGAAAAAATTTGCAAAATGACAGGCATGGAACGAATTGCGCTATATAACTCGGGGACAGAGGCGATTATGGTGGCTCTTCGGTTAGCTCGGGCTGCCACCGGGCGGGATAAGGTGGTGATTTTTTCTGGTTCCTATCACGGTACCTTTGATGGAATATTGGCATTGGGGGGGACAACGGATGACAGAGAACAACATTCCACTCCCCTGGCACCTGGTGTACTACAGCACATGGTGGACGATGTCGTTGTGCTCAGTTATGGAACGGACGAGTCACTCCAATATATCCGCTCCCATGCCCATGAACTGGCTGCTGTTCTCATAGAGCCAGTGCAGAGTCGTCGCCCTGATTTCCAGCCCGCAGCTTTTCTGAAGGAAGTACGTCAGATTACGGAGCAATCCGGGACCGCGTTCATTTTTGATGAGGTCATTACAGGCTTCCGTATTCAGCCGGGGGGCGCGCAGGCGTGGTACGGGATTGAAGCCGACCTTGTAACTTACGGTAAAATCATTGGGGGCGGGCTTCCCATCGGTATCGTGGCAGGGAAAGCATCGTTCATGGATGGAATTGATGGAGGAGTGTGGAGCTTCGGAGATGACTCTTATCCACCGCATGAGCAACAGCGGACGTTTGTAGCGGGAACTTTTTGCCATCACCCCCTGGCTATGGCAGCTTCCCTGGCCGTACTAGAGCAGTTGGAGAAGGACAGGGGGCAATTGCATAACGAGCTGAATAGTCGTACGAAGGCGTTCGCAGCAGAACTGAATCACTATTTTACGGAGGAACAGATACCTATAAAGGTCGTTTACTTCGGTTCCTTGTTCCGTTTCATCCTTAAAGGTGACTTGGAACTATTCTTCTATCACATGCTGGATAAAGGAATTTATATATGGGAAGGCCGGAACTGTTTTTTGTCAACGGCTCATACTTCGGAAGACATAGAGCGGATTGTACAGGCAATTAAAGAGAGTGTTAATGAGCTGCGCAAAGGAGGATTTCTGCCGGATCTGTACCCTCATGAAAACGATCTAAACAAGCCTTTTTTTCCTGAAACTGCAACTGCAGACCTTAAGGAATCGACGATTATGCTGACTCCGGATCAGAAGCAGTTATGGTTCGCCTCGGTCTCGGATTCAAAGGAATCGCAGTCGCTTCATGAGACTGTTTTACTGCGTTTCCGGGGCCCGCTACATCTTAAGGAGTTTAATGAGGCTGTCCATCGCATCGTTGAGCGCCACGAAGCCTTACGCACCTTTATGGGGGAAGACGGAGAAACGCAGATCATCGCCCGGGCAATGACCCTCAGCATTCCGCTGCATGATATCAGCAGTCTTTCTGTAGAGGAGCAGGAACACGATATCCATGCTTGGATGGATAAGGATAGGGAGACCGTATTCCAGATAAGTGGGGGAGAGCCTTTATTCCGTATCCAGCTTTTAAAAACGTCGAATGAGAAGCACATCGCTGCATTTACATTTCATCATCTGATTGCAGATGGCTGGTCCATCGGAGTGTTTTTCTATGAATTGGAAAAATTTTATTCCGCTTGTGTACAGGGGGAACACTGCACGCTTCCCGACCCTGTTCCGTTTCGAGATTTCGCAGCATGGCAGCAAAACCAGTTAGAGGCAGGTGGAGCAGCTGCCCTTGCTTTTTGGTCAGATGTACTTGCGAAGCCATTGCCCGCCCTTGACTTGCCGTCTCTCCAACGCAACATCAGCTCTCCTTCTTCGCGCGGAGCACGGCACACCATTGTGGTGGATGCACCTCTGGTGAAGCAACTGAAATCAGTCAGTATTCGGCTTGGCAACAGCATGTTTGTGACTTTATTATCTGTTTTCCAGCTTTTTTTACACAGAGTGACAGGCCAAAATCAAATCATAGTAGGTATTCCAACCGCAGGGCAATCTCATATGGGTGTGTCCCCGCTAATTGGCAATTGCGTTAACTTGCTCCCAGTGATTTGTGAGGTAGACTCTGGAGCAACGTTCACGGAATTCACACAGACGGTCAAGCGAGTAATGCATACGCTGGATGCTTATCAGAAATACAGCTTTGCCGGACTTGCCCAGATAGGATTAAGCCATTTGCCCATCCTTAAGGTGTTGTTCAATATGGATAGACCCATTCCCGAGTTTCACTATTACGGACTGGAAACAGAATTGCTGGAACATGAAATATTGTCCTGCCAATATGAGTTGTTTCTGAATGTTACGGAGTCTGGTCAGCAGTTACGGCTTGATTTTGACTATGCAGCGAGTCTTTTTCAACAAGACACTATGGAAATATGGGCGCAATACTTTTTACATCTGCTGAGCTCAATTGTGCAAGAAGACGGAATGCGTGTATCTGCGCTGTCTTTGCTTCGAAGTACAGAAAGGGAGCGGCTTCTGGAAGTGTGGGCGACATATGCGGATGCTAAAGGGAATTATCCTTGTGTCCTGGACAAATATAAAAATCCGTCTCCTACGGGTACCATCGGACAAGTATATTTGGCCACATCTGCTGGTTTACTGGGAACGACGCTGGAATGGGCTTATATCGAGGTTGGAGGGAGAATTCGACATATCGGTGCAGCCAACCGAGATGTTCTTATTCGCGGTCATCAAGTGAATCTTGAGCAGATAGAGAAACATCTTTTGCGAGCACTGGATTTGGATGCCTGTGTTTTGACGGCACGGAAAGACGGTGAGAGCAGTAACTCTTCGTATCTAGTGGCTTATATAGTGGACAATAATTCTAATTCGTGGGATATAGCGAAGCTGAAAGAGAGTGTTAGCTCAATACTTCCTGATTATGGGCAACCTCGCTTTTGGGTTCTGATGGATAGTATCCCTCTTTTGGCTGATGGGAAGCCGGATTTTCAATTATTGCCGAAACCAGAAGATATCAGGATAGAGGACTCGCAGAAGCAGGTTTCTGACAGCAATATGACTGAGGACAAACTGATATCCATATGTAAGGAAGTTTTGAATGTATCTGATATCGGATACAACGATAATTTTTTTCAAATGGGTGGAGACTCCTTAAAAGCGACTGTTCTTCTAAGCAGAATTAACAAGGAATTCGAAGTATATATTCCGCTGGTACAAATTTTACAACTGCAAACGGTTGCACAACTGGCGGCACATGTAAAAGGAGGACAAAAGCGAAAGTTTGAGCCGCTTGTTCCGGCAGATTTACAGCCCTTTTATCCGGTATCTCCCGCTCAAAAAAGAATGTATGTGCTGGATCAACTGGGTGGAGGTGCAGCGTATCATGTATCGGGTCAACTGCATATAGAGGGAGAGTTACACGTTTCCAGGTTCATTGATGCAGTGAAGGAGGTTTTTTCACGGCATGAATCCTTTCGGACGTATTTTGAGATAGTAGACGGGGAAACCGTGCAGAAGGTACAGGATGTGCTTTCACTGGACATTCCTGTTACTCCAATTTCCGAAGAGGATGCTAATCACGCCCGTGAACTGTTTATTCAGCCATTTGACCTGAGTAAGGCTCCTTTAATTCGTGCTGAGCTGTTCGCAATCCATCGTGACCAGTTTATGTTGCTGATCGATATGCACCATATCATTTCAGACGGCTTCTCAATGGCAGTATTAATGGATGAGATCAGTACGCGGTATCAGGGTATGCCACTTGCCCCCATTGACGTTCACTACAAAGACTATGTCGTTTGGCAAAAACAACATTATGCCGGAGACAGCCAAGCAAAGGATGAAGCATTTTGGTTAGACACGTTGGACGGCGAGCTCCCTGTATTAGACCTGCCAACTGACTTTGCTCGTCCGTCAAGTCAGAGCTTCGCAGGGGACAGCCTTACCTTCATTGTGCAATCCAAGCTGACGGATAGACTTAATCAATTGGCAAGAGACACGGGAGCAACGCTCTTTATGGTGCTTTTGGCAGCTTATAATGTGCTGTTAAGCAAATACTCCGGGCAAGAGGACTTCCTCGTAGGTACACCGGCAGCGGGTAGAGGGCATGCGGATACGGAAGCGATGATCGGCATATTTGTGAATACTTTAGTTATCCGTAATCGACCGCTGGCGTCTCAGCCATTCAGTGCTTTTCTGGAGGACGTCAAACATAACACTCTGCTTGCGTTGGAGCACCAGGAATATCCATTTGACCAACTGGTCGACAAACTAGATCGAGTACGCGATGTAAGCCGCAATCCCATCTTTGATTCGATGTTCAGTCTGCAAAATAAGGGAACAGAGGTCATTGAACTCAGCGGACTTCGTTTGCAACCGAATGAGTTTAATGCAGGTGTATCGAAGTTCGATCTTTCATTACATGTAACGGAAACTCAAGACCAGTTAACTTTCACCTGGGAGTATGCGACCAGCCTGTTTAAGCTGGAGACAATTGAGCGATTTGCCCTCCATTATATAAAAGTGTTGGAAATCGTAACTCAAGATGTCGGAATTCGCTTGGCTGACATGGATATGCTGACAGAAGAAGATAAGCACTTATTACTATATGAGTTCAACAACACCTCCGCCTATTTTCCGCGGGATGCAACGATTCACGGAAGGTTTGAGCAGCAGGTTAGCAGGACTCCAAATGACATGGCAATCATATTTGGAGATAAGTGTATGACTTACCAAGAGTTGAATGAGCTTGCGAATCGTTTAGCGCGAACGTTGCGGGCGGAAGGAGTGGGACCGGATCAGCCGGTAGGGATTATCGCTCAGCGTTCACCTGAGATGATGATTGGCATCTATGCAATTCTAAAAGCAGGTGGAGCTTATGTACCCATTGACCCGGGATACCCACAGGAAAGAATTCAATATATGCTTGAAGATTCGAAAACACAACTGGTGCTGACACAACCACAGTTTGCAGAAGAGCTGGAGCAATATGCGGACTGCAAGGTAATGGTGTTGGATTATGCTTCCACGATCATGGCTTTGCAAGCATCCAGGTCGACGGAGCCTACGACCGACTGCATGAGTAGCTGGCATGAAGATGCCTCCAACCTTGAACCTATAGCAGAACCCAACCATGCGGCCTATATCATTTATACATCCGGTTCTACAGGGAAACCGAAAGGGGTTATTGTTGAACACCGCTCAGTCGTGAATCGGCTCTGCTGGATGCACAATAGATACGGCCTAAGCGCAGAAGATACGATTTTGCAAAAAACTGCCTTTACTTTTGACGTATCCGTATGGGAGTTGTTCTGGTGGTCGATGGTAGGCTCTAAAGTAAGCTTATTGCCAATCGGCGGAGAAAAGTCTCCCGAACAGATCTTGAACACCATTAATGAAGACAAGGTAAGCACCCTTCATTTTGTACCCGCGATGCTGCATATTTTTCTGGAATATCTGGAGCAGCAGCCAAGGGAAACAGTGCAAGCAAAATTGAAAACGTTAAAACATATATTTTCCAGCGGTGAAGCATTGCCTCCTCAGCAGGTGGCGCGTTTCTATCGAATTATGTCAGGGATTGGAAGCGCAAAACTAATTAACTTATATGGTCCAACAGAAGCTACTGTAGACGTTTCATTCTTTGAATGCGAGCCTGTGGAAGAGCACTCGGTGATCCCGATCGGTAAACCGATTGATAATATTCATTTGTATGTTGTACAGGAAGGTACGGAGCGATTGCAGCCGATTGGAGTGGCGGGAGAACTTTGTATCAGTGGTATAGGAGTAGCCCGTGGCTATCTTAATAGACCGGAATTGACCAAGGAGAAGTTCGCTACTAATCCGTTTAACAGCGGAGCGGAGGGTTATGAGCGGATGTACCGCACAGGAGATTTGGCGCGTTGGATGCCTGACGGCAACATTGAATATTTGGGGCGGATCGATCAACAGGTTAAAGTAAGAGGATATCGTATTGAACTGGGCGAGATTGAAGCGCAGTTGCTGTCTGTAGACGGAATCCAGTCAGCAGTGGTCGTAGCGCGGGAAAACAAAGACGGCTACAAGGATTTGTGTGCATACTTTGTGGCTTCTGAGCCATTAAGTCCGCTAGACGTGCAAAATGCGCTCAAGCAGAAGCTGCCGTTTTATATGATTCCAGCATATGTGGTGCCTCTGCAGCAGCTTCCTCTTACGGCTAATGGAAAAACGGACCGAAAAGCTTTGCCTGAGCCGGACCGTTCTGACTCTTTACAAACGGATTATGTTCCTCCGAGAACTGATGTCGAAAGGGCGCTGGTCGTGGTATGGCAAGACGTTTTGGGATGTGACCCTATAGGCGTTCGAGATCATTTTTTTCTGCTTGGCGGCGATTCTATTAAGGCCGTTCAGGTGGCCTCACGTCTGCGTCAGCATGGTTATTCCCTTGACATTTCTCTTTTGATGGAGCACCCGTTCATTGAGGACCTTAGCAAGCTTGTGACAACTTTGTTCCGCTACACAGACCAGAATTCGATAGATGGAGAGATTCCAATAACATCGATTCAGCGGCAGTTGAATGAACTGGGTGCATTGTATACCTTGCGTACGACAACATCCATGCTATTTGCCGGTAACCCGGACTTCGATGAAGATCTGTTACGGTCTGTGCTGCAAACATTAACTACTCATCACGAGGGATTACGGCTTGGTCAGGCGTCGATCGACGAACCTTCAACCCTTGTATACCGAGTTGAAAATGAAGAATGGTTCACACTTGATGTGTTCTCTCTTTTAGATGATGACCATGAAGCTAGCAAGCAATTACAGAGCGAATGCTTCCGAATTCAAAATAGTTATGGAATGTTTGAGGGACCCAGAGTACGCGCAGGCTTATTCCGGATGTCGGGATCCGACCAGTTCTTTCTTTCTGTAGATCCGCTAGTGGCTGATCCTACATCTTGGCGTATCCTGCTTGAGGATTTCACAACTGCCTATGAACAAGCTCTTAACGGGGAACCGATAGTGCTTCCTGACAAAACAGATTCTTACCGCTCCTGGATGCGGTGGCTAGAAGACTATGCAGACAGCAAAAAGCTGGCCAAAGAGAAACTCTACTGGCTGGATAAAGTTAATTTCGATGGCAAATTTATACCGAAGGATCATAAGGCACCTACACATTCAGAAGCACTTCGTCCAGTAGAGCATTGCATCATACAGCTTTCGGACGAGAAAACAAGCCAGCTGTTAACACGGGCTAACCAAACCTATAATACGGTGACCTCTGAGTTACTGCTTGCTGCATTGGGACTGACTATAGCGGAATGGTCCGGACAGTCTAAGATTGCCATTGGATTTGAGCATTATGATCGGGAGCAACAAACTGTGACTTTGGACAAACCGGACCTTTCAAGAACCGTAGGTCAATTCGGTTCCATATATCCGCTTGTTCTGGATATGGAGCCTGGAGAAGACAGTTCTCTTTTGCTCAGAAACGTAAAGGAGACGGTCCGGCAAGTACCCAACCAGGGTTTAGGATATGGATTACTAAAATATGGAGCTGCATCCTCTGGCAGATCAGAATTTAATACTCAGTATTACCCGGAAATTGGCTTCCGCTTGATTCATTCTGAACCGGTCAGTTCCTCTCACTTTCATACTTCGCCTATGGATGCTGAATTATGGTCCGGCCAGAATTGTAGCGTTTCTGATTTAGCCTATTCCCTCTATCTGGATGGGCGGCTGAAAGACGGTAAGCTTTCCATCTGCATGCTTTATAACCGTCACGCGTATGAAGAAGATACTATCCGAATGCTTCTGTTGCGTTTTGAGCATCATTTGTCGGGCATTATTCAGCATTGTCTGGACCAATCCGGACGGCAACTAACACCATCGGATGTGGGAGCACGTGGTTTGGATCTAGATGAGTTTGAAGACATGAAGCAGTTTTATGAGAATCTATAACGATTCGTCCGAGGAGGATATCCATGATCGAAGGACTTGAAATTGAAAAAGTGGTCAACTTGACTCCCTTACAGGAAGGAATGCTCGTTCATGCGCTGATGGAACCAGAATCACAGGCTTATTACGAGCAATTACGTATTTCTATTCGGGGAGATCTGGATTGGAATGCCCTGCAAGAAAGCTTTCAGCTGTTGGTTCAGCGTCATGAAACACTGCGCTCGAACATTTATCATAAATCCGCTTCTCGTTCGCGGCTGATTGTCTTTAAGAAGCGAAACACGGCGATTACTTACGAAAATATGACAGAGCTGACCGGAAAGGAGCAAGCCGATGCTATTCGTAGATTTATGGATATGGACCGTAACACCCATTACGATTTGAGCAGGGATATGCTCATCCGGATGGCTGTACTTCAAACGGATAAAGATGCTTATACGTTACTTGTAAGTTTTCACCATATTATTATGGACGGCTGGTGTCTTGGCATCATAATGGACGAGTTGTTAACGGCCTATGAGGCTTATCGTACAGGCCGTCCCGTTCAATTGCCTGAACCACGACCTTACACCGGGTATGCCGACTGGCTTGAAGAACAGGATCAGGAGGCGGCCAAGGACTACTGGAGTTCTGTCTTACAAGGTTACGAACAAACGGCTGGACTTCCGATGCTAAAAACTCCAGCTACAACTCATGAAAAAGGCGGCTATCTGCTGCAGGAATATAGAACGACGCTGACGGAAACAGAGACCAGCACTTTGCGGGCGATTGCTGAATGCAATGGGACCACGCTCAGCAGTCTTTTTCTGGCCGCCTGGGGAATTGTACTTGGTCGTTACAACGGAAGCAAAGACGTAGTTTTTGGCACGGTGGTATCTGGCCGCCCGTCGGAATTGGATGAAGTAGAGCGAATTGTCGGATTGTTCATTAATACCATTCCATTACGAATTAGATTAAATGAAGAAAAGAGTTTTGTTGAATTATTGCGCGATGTCCAGAGAGCCTCTGTCCAAGGAAGGAGGAACGGATACTGTTCACTTGCTGAAATCCAGTCGCAATCTGCACTCAAGCAACGCTTGCTTGATCATATCGTTGTATTCGAGAACTATCCGCTGGAAAACATGATCGGGAGACGGGACTGGCAAGACAAACTCGGATTCATTATTGAGGACGCTCGGTTATTCGAAGAAATACCGTATGACTTTAATATTGAGGTTGAAGATAAGAAGGCAATGAGTTTCATATTGTCCTATAACGGCAAGGTCTATAGCAGTGAAGCGATGAAGCATCTGGCCCATCATTTGAAGCATGTCTTCCTGCAAATTGCCAGTAATGCAGATGTTTGCCTCCGTGACGTTCGGCTGTTAACAACCGAAGAAGAGGCTAATATGACGAAATTATGGAGCGGACCCGTTGTCCAGTTTCCTGCACTTACTTTTCACGGGATATTCGAAGCGCAGACGGAGCGTACACCAGAACAAGCGGCCGTCATATATGAAGATACGATGCTCACTTACAGACAACTTAATGATAGAGCAGACGCTCTTGCCCATCTTTTGCAGAAGCGTGGAATTACACGGGAGAGTCTGGTCGCTGTCATGGTTGACAGGTCTGTTGAGATGATAGTGGCGGTGCTGGGCATTATGAAAGCCGGAGCTGCCTATGTGCCAGTAGATCCCGTGTATCCAGAAGGACGTATTGAATATATGCTGCGTGACTGCGGAACGACGATTGTGCTTACGCAATCTCACCTGAAGGGCTGGCTGAAAACAATGGATTTTATGGGCGAGGTAGTCGATCTCGCTACCTTGCCACTCCAGTCCGAGATGGATTCGAACAAGCAGTATATCTCCACATATGAGCCCAGCTCTTTGGCGTATGTCATTTATACATCGGGTACCACAGGTAAGCCCAAAGGCGTTATGGTTGAACATCAACAATATGTCAACACCGCACTCGGTTACAGACACAGCCAAGGATTTAAAGATTTCCCTATTAAGCTACTGCAAATTGCCAGCATGTCGTTTGATGTGTTTGCATGCGATTTGGCCAAGGTATTTGTCAATGGAGGTACCTTGGTCATTTGTCCTGAAAACGTGAGAAATGATCCAGCTGCCTTGGCTACACTGTTGGAGCAGCAGGAGATTACTACGTTTGAGACGCCGCCTGTGCTTTTAGCTCTGCTATTGAATTACATCTATGAGCATGGTACAAATATCAGTTCCCTAAAGCTGCTTACTACTGGAGCAGATAGCTTGGCTGTTGCAGATTACCGTAAGATGTTGACCCGTTTTGGCAGCAAGATGCGGATTATTAATACGTATGGAGTTACCGAAGCCGCAATCGAATCTAGCTTTTATGAGGACGAGCTGGAAAAATTGCCTCTGTCCGGTATTGTCCCTATCGGCAGAGCTCTACCGAATCATAAGTTATATATTGTTGATGAGAGGATGCGTCCGGTCCCTGTCGGTGTAACGGGCGAGCTGTGTATTGGTGGAGCTTCTGTAGCGCGGGGATATTTGAACAGGCCGGAGCTTTCGGCTGAGAAATTCGTGTCTGATCCGTTCTTGCCCGGTGGACGCTTGTATCGTACGGGGGATCTGGCACGCTGGCAGCCAGATGGGAATATTGATTTTATCGGGCGAGCTGACTACCAATATAAAATTCGCGGATACCGGATTGAGCCTGGAGAAATCGAATCTATTTTGCTCGAAACGGAAGGAGTACGCCAGGCGGTTGTTGTTGATCGACTGGACACAGCGGGACAAAAGTATTTATGTGCCTATGTTGCAGGTGCAGCTGAGAAAGACATGCTGCGGGATAAACTGGCTCGGCAGTTACCAGTATACATGGTTCCAGCCCAAATCATTGTATTGGAACAGTTGCCATTGACCCATAACGGGAAAATAGACCGATCCAATCTGCCCGAACCGGATGAAATAGCACCGTTGGATACCGTATATGAAGCACCACAGGATGAATTGGAAAAAACAATTGCTTTGATCTGGGAAGAAGTGATCGGTGTTAAACCAATTGGATCACACAACAACTTTTTCGAGCTTGGTGGGGACTCGATTAAAGCATTGCAAATTGCAATCCGCTTAAATGCCAAAGGCCTGAAAATGGAAGTAAAGGACTTATTCCGTTACCCTGAAATTCACCTGATAGCGCCGTTTATAAAAAAAATCACCCGTATCATTCCCCAAGGGATTGTAGAGGGTGAGGTAGAATTGACACCCATTCAACTCGATTTTTTTCAGCATCATCGGAGAGATCGTCACCATTATAATCAGGCGGTCATGCTGCAAAATGATGAAGGATGGAATGAATTATGGCTGAAAAACGCCATGGACAAGCTGGTAGCCCATCACGATGCATTACGGCTCATTTTTGTGGAAGAGGAAAAGGGAGCCTCCGCCTATAACAGGGGAGTGAACGAAGGTGAGTTCTTTACATTAACGAGCTATGATTTGACACAATCAAGCCAGCCTGAAGAAGAAATCCGACACATTGGTGATGAGCTGCAAAGCAGTTTGGATCTCCAACGAGGTCCTCTCATACGTTTAGCTTTATTCCATTTATCCGGTGAAGATCATCTGATGATCGTTATCCACCATCTTATTGTAGACGGTGTGTCTTGGAGAATTTTGCTGGAAGATTTGGGCACCGCCTATGATCAGGTAGCTCGGGGTGAGATGCCGAATTTGCCTGCCAAGACTGATGCTTACAAAGAGTGGGCTTCAGGACTGACCACTTACGCCGAAAGTGTACAGGTACGCCAAGAAATCAGCTACTGGAACAATGTAGACTCACGCAGGATACGTCGATTGCCAAGGGATCATGAAATCGCGGTTAGCCTGATACAGGATCGACGCCTAGCGGAGGTGGTACTCAGCAGGGATGAGACGGAAAAGCTGTTGAAGCATGTACATCATGCCTATCATACGGAAATGAATGATCTGTTACTTACAGCCTTGGGTCTGGCTTTTTATGATTGGAGCGGTTATAACGAAATCCCGATTTTGCTGGAGGGGCACGGTAGGGAGGAGATCATTAAAGATTTGGACATCTCTCGTACAGTCGGCTGGTTTACCTCCCTGTATCCTTTTGTAATCGAGGTCAACAGACCCGAAAATTTGGCCTATCAGATCAAAATGGTTAAAGATAAGCTGCGGCGGGTGCCTAATAAGGGCATCGGTTATGGTATTTTACGTTATTTGACCAAAGACCAGACTAAATCCGCTTCTCTAGTCGCAGCACCATTCCCGGAAATTAGCTTCAATTATTTGGGGCAATTCGACGAAGAAAACAGCGCAGACATCCTTTGGCGTATTTCCAGATTAGCAGACTTAGCCAATGGTGAGAGAAGCCCGCGTGCGGAAAAGACGAATACATTTGACATTAACGGCATGATAACGAACGGAATCCTTCGGTTTGGATTTGAATATAACGGGCTTGAATATGGTGCAGCAACGGTAGAGCGATTAACGATCGGCTTTAAAAAACATCTATTAAATCTTATCCATCATTGTTGCACTAAGGATCAGGCGGAGCGCAGCCCTACGGATTTTACATATAATCAATTGTCTATGGGGCAATTTGAACACATATCGAGCCGATTATCGGATAAGCTGGGAAATCTGTTGAAATAAAGGATATCCGCAAGTTGAAACTCAAATTCTGCATGGATAAAGGAAAGGTGAATGATTTGACACAGGTAAATATTAAAGATATCTATCCACTGTCCCCGATGCAGGAGGGAATGTTGTTTCATTCCATCCTCGACGCAAAATCAGAAGCTTACTTTGAGCAGACCGTTATTACCTTTAATGAAGTGCTGGATGTTCATCTGGTTCAGCAAAGCTTGCAGCAGCTCATGAATCGATATGACATATTCCGTACCATTTTTATGTATAAAGAAACAGAACGTCCGCTTCAAATTGTCCTGGAGGAACGTGATGCGTTGCCTGTTCATTTCGAGAATATCAGTGCTTTTCCCGCAGCTGAGAAAAGGGAGCATTTTACGGCCTTTTTAAAGGCAGAGCGCCAAGCTGGTTTCGATTTGGAAAAAGATGTTCCGATTCGGCTTGCCCTGTTTGAATGGGATGATGAGTCTTCCAGACTTGTCTGGAGTGTTCATCACATTATAATGGATGGTTGGTGCATGGGAACGGTGGCCCAGGAATTTTTTACTATGTATACTTCCCTTCGGTCTGGAGTGCCTGCGCAATTGGATACGGTATATCCGTACAGCAGTTTTATTCAGTGGCTGGAGCAACAGGACAAGGAAGAAGCGAAAGCCTATTGGCAGGGGTATTTAAATGGGCTGGAAAATGAAACGATTTTACCGGGCTATAACCGTCCATTGAATCCAATCTTCGAGGCAGACCGTTACACATGCAAGCTGGGAAAAGAACTAACTCAAGGAATGGAGAGAATATCTAAACACTACCACACGACAGTCAGCACTGTATTTCAAACGGTATGGGGATTATTGCTTCAAATGTACAACAACAGCCGGGATGTTGTGTTCGGGTCTGTAGTATCCGGCAGACCAGATGAAGTTCCGGGAATTGAAAATATGGTTGGATTGTTCATTAACACAATACCAACACGCATAACCAGTTATGCGGACCAGAGTTTTTCGAATCTGCTTATATCTGTGCAGAACTCCCACATCGAGTCTTCTCAGTACTCTTATTCTTCCCTAGCAGATATTCAGAATCACACGGATTTGAAACAAAATTTAGTCCGTCATATTGTTGTTTTTGAGAACTATCCTTATTCAGAGGAGCTTATTCATGCGGAAAAAGGGCCTGATACACTTCAGGTTACCGACGTAGAGGATATTGTACAGACCAACTATGATTTTAATGTGATTGTCGTTCCTGGATCACAGTATGAAGTTACATTTAGTTACAATCGTCTGGTTTACGATGAAAATTGGATTAAGCTAATTGCAGCTCATCTTAAACGGGGTCTGGAGCAGATTGTTCAACAGCCGGATCTACTGATTTCCGATTTGGAATTTCTGACGACAGAAGAGAAAAGTCAGGTTTTATCCGAATTTAGCGGAGTACAGATCTCATATCCTTCTAGTGATACCATCCATCTTTGTTTTGAAAAACAAGTAGAAAAGACACCGAAGACAACAGCAGTTGTCTGTGAGAACTCCAGTCTGACTTATGCTGGGCTGAATGAACGTGCTAACCGATTGGCTCGTACCCTGCGTAGTTACGGTACCACAACTGATCGGCTGGTTGGACTCATGACTGATCGTTCTATAGATATGGTGGTCGGCATCCTCGCTATTCTTAAAGCAGGAGGGGCATATGTACCCATTGATCCGTCATATCCAGAGGAACGTATCCGTTATATATTGGATGATTCCGGTGCAGACCTGCTTTTGACGCAAAGCCATCTTGTGGAGAAGGTCAAAGAGGCCGCCTTTGGAGGAAAAGTCCTAGTATTGGATGAAGATCCAACTGTGTATCACATGGAAGGATCAAATCTAGAGGCCGTATCAGGAGCAAATGATTTAGCCTACGTCATATATACTTCAGGTACGACAGGACAGCCTAAAGGTGTAATGCTGGAGCATCACGGTCTTAGTAATCTTAAAACCTACTTCGAGCAAAAATTGAGTATTGGCTTGTCTGATCGGGTTGTCATGTTTGCCAGCTATTCATTTGATACATCATGCTCGGAAATAATCCAGTCATTACTGTGTGGAGCGACATTGTATATCCCTTCCTCAGAGACTATTTTGAATTTTGAACGTTTCGAGCAATACATGGCAGCATGTCGAATTACAATTGCAACGCTGCCGCCAACTTATGCTGTATACCTGAACCCGGACCGCATGCCCGATTTGCGTGTTCTGCTTACCGCAGGATCGGCCTCTAGCGCGGAACTGGTGTCCAAATGGAAGGACCGGGTGGATTATTACAATGCGTATGGTCCTACCGAGAATTCCGTTGCAACATCTCTTTGGCCGGTATCGAGAGAAAATTCTGAGCTAGGTGGAATCATATCCATCGGACGGCCTGTATCTAATCACCGCGTGTATATGGTTGATGCTCTCGGTCATCTTTTACCTGCAGGAATAGCAGGCGAATTGTGTGTATCCGGTCCAGGCTTGGCGCGCGGTTATCTGCACCGTCCAGAATTAACGGCTGAACAATTTATAGCCAATCCGTTTGAAGGCGGGGAAACAGGCTATGAACGCATGTATCGGACAGGCGACCTGGCAAGATGGATGCCGGACGGCAACATTGAGTACCTGGGCAGGATCGACCAGCAGGTCAAAATTCGCGGTTACCGGATTGAACTGGGCGAAGTTGAGGCGGCTATGCTGAAGGCAGATCGCATGCAAGAGGTCATCGTACTGGCACATGCAAACAGCCAAAACCAACACGAACTGGTTGCCTACTACGTGGCGGAACGCGAAGTGACGGGGAGCGAGCTTCGCAAGCAGCTGAGTGAAGAACTCCCGAATTATATGGTTCCCTCTCACTTTGTTCAGATGGAGCAAATGCCGCTCACACCCAACGGCAAAATCGACCGTAAGGCATTGCCGGCACCGGAACAGATTTCCCGTTCCACGCAGGAATATAGGGCTCCGCGGACAGCAGAGGAGCAGGCTCTGGCTCATGTGTGGGAGGCTGTATTGGGCGGCGGTCCGGTCGGATTGACGGATCAATTTTTTGATCGGGGCGGGGACTCGATCAAGGCGATTCAGGTATCCTCACGCTTGCTGCAGGCAGGATACAAGCTGGATATCAAAGACCTGTTTAAGTACCCTGAGGTTGCCGAGCTAGCTACGCATCTGCGTGTGCCGGATACCCAATTAGCTGATCAGGAAGAGGTTAGCGGAGCAGTGCTGCTGACACCAATTCAGCAGTGGTTTGTGGAACAAGGTCAGCCTGTGCCGGACCACTATAATCAGGCGGTGATGCTTCACCGGGAGCAGGGATTCGAGGAAGAGTCGCTACGCCAAGCACTGAAGCAGTTGGTGGTACACCATGATGCGTTGCGGATGGTGTTCCGCAAGGTGGAGCAAGGCTGGGAAGCGTGGAACCGCGAAGTGAAGGAAGGTAAGCCGTATGATCTGGAAGTGGCTGATTTCAAAGACGTGCCGATTGGTCCCGCTTTGGGTCAAGCTATAGAAGCCCGGGCCAGCGCTATTCAGAGTAGCATCCGACTGGATGAAGGACCTCTGCTGAAAGTGGGCCTGTTCCACTGCGCTGATGGGGACCATCTGCTACTGGCTATTCATCATATGGTGGTAGACGGCGTATCGTGGCGGATACTGTTGGAGGATTTGTCGAATGCCTATGAGCAGGCTGTACGTGGAGAAGTCATACAGCTCCCGGCCAAAACAGACTCTTTCCGAGTCTGGTCGGAGCGGTTGTCGGCTTATGCCGACAGCCCTTCCATGGAAAATGAACACCACTACTGGGAGCAAGTTAACGAATTGGCAGCATCCGAGTCTTTAAGGCTTGCAGAATTGCCGGAGTCTAAGAACCCATTGATCATAAATAACACGGCTACTTTGACCTTGAAATTCACGAAGGAAGAGACTGACCAACTACTGAAGCAAGCCCACCGCGCGTACAACACAGAAGTGAATGATCTGTTGTTGACGGCACTCGGCAAGACGTTAAGCGCTTGGACTGGCAGTGAAAAGGTAGCGATTCTTCTCGAAGGCCATGGCCGGGAAGAAATCTTAAAGGATACGGATATATCACGGACGATTGGCTGGTTTACGAGTCAATACCCGGTACTGCTGCGGATTAACCGGGAAGATGATATCTCCGGGCACATCAAACGGATGAAGGAGATGCTGCGCAGCATTCCACATAAAGGGATTGGGTACGGCATCTGGAGATATCTCAGCCAGAACGTAGCATCTAGAGGGGCATACGCCGAGCCACAGATCAGCTTTAATTATTTGGGCGAGTTTGATCAGACGCTGCGGTATAGTGAAACTCGCATGTCCCCGTACTCCAGTGGAACAGATGTTAATGAACAGACAAAAATGCAGTGCTCTTTGGATGTGGGGGGCATTGTAAAAGATGAGATGCTTGAGCTGGATATCCGTTATAATACAGGAGTTTTACAGGAAGAGAACGTAATAAAACTGGCCAAGGAGCTCAAGCAGAACGTGCTGGATGTGATCCGGCACTGTGTAACGCGTGAGCATCCGGAATTGACGCCGAGTGATGTACTGCTTTCGGGCTTAAGCCTTGAAGAACTGGACCGGATGGTGGAGCAGCTTCAGCCTGACGGAGAGCTGGAGAATGTGTACCCCATGACGCCGATGCAAAAAGGCATGCTGTTTCACAACTTGCTGGATTCCGGGTCGAGCGCCTATGTGGAGCAGTCCACCTTTGAACTGAAGGGAACGCTGGATCTCACTGCATTCGCTGCCAGTCTGGACTTGCTGGTAAAGCGTCATTCAGCACTGCGGACCAACTTCCGGAGCGATTTGCAGGACCAGCCGTTGCAAGTGGTGTACCGGAATAAACGCGGAGAGCTGTACGTAGAGGATATACGTGAGAAGGAGAAGTCGGCGCAAGAGCAGTATATCGAGGAGTTCACGCGTGGAGATCAGCGGAGGGGCTTTGATCTGGCCAAGGATGCACTGATGCGTGTATCTATCTTGCGTACATCAGATGATTCATACCATTTTGTATGGAGTTTCCACCACATCATCATGGACGGCTGGTGCTTGTCACTGGTCACCAATGAGGTCTTTGGAGGATATACCGCTCTTACAGAGGGGAAGCCACCGCAATTGCCGGTGGTAACACCATACAGTCGATATATCGAATGGCTGGAGGGGCAGAACCGTCAGGAAGCAGCGGAGTATTGGAGCGGTTACCTGCGGGGCTATGAGGAGACGGCGGTCTTACCGCAGGCCAAAACAGGGAAGACCCCGGGATATGAGGCCGAATATCTGGAGTTTGATTTGGGTAAAGACCTGACAACGGCCTTGCTGCAACTGGCAAAGCAAGAACAGGTAACGATAAATACGCTGATGCAAACGGCCTGGGGTGTTTTATTACAAAAGTATAATCGCACAGAGGATGTTGTTTTCGGGAGCGTGGTTTCTGGACGCCCAGCGGACATTGCCGGAGTAGAGCAGATGATCGGACTATTCATTAACACGGTCCCCGTCCGTATTCAAGGCGGACAAGCAACTGCATTTACAGAGCTGATGAAGCAAACTCAGCGACAGGCGCTTGCTTCGGGAACGTACGAAACGTTCCCACTCTATGAGATTCAGGCACAGGCAGAGCAAAAAGTGGAACTGATTAATCATATTATGGTATTTGAGAACTATCCGGTGGATGAACAAATTGAGCAATTAGGTGAAAGGGAGGAAGCTGATTTTAAAATAACCGGAGCAGGAGCGGTTGAGCAGACGAATTATGATTTTAACATCGTGGTGTTACCGGGAGAGACGCTACGGGTTCATTTTGGTTACAATGCCCAGGTATATGACTATGCAAGGGTAGAACAGATTCAGGGGCATCTGCTGCAACTGCTGGAGCAAATCAAGATCAATCCAGCTGGCCGGATTTGCGAGCTGGATATATTAACCGCGAAGGAACGCGGGCAAATGCTGGGTGCTTGGTGTGACACGACAGCAGCGTATCCACGTGAGCAGACGATTCACGGGTTGTTTGAAGAGCAGGTCATGCAGACACCGGAGCAGGTAGCTGTATATTTTGAAGGAGCGCAAGTGACCTACCGTGAATTAAATGAGCGGGCGAACCGTTTGGCGCGTACTTTACGCAGTAACGGTGTGATGGCAGACGGTCTGGTCGGCCTGATGACAGAGCGATCGATTGACATGATTGTCGGCATCATGGGTATTTTGAAGGCAGGGGGCGCCTACATTCCGATCGATCCGACTTATCCGGAGAACCGCATCCGCTATATGCTGGACGATTCAGGTACGGAACTGCTGTTAACGCAGCAGCATTTGGTAGGAAAGGTGGAATTCAGGGGCAAGGTACTGTTGCTGGATGCAGAAATGGACGAAGCCACTGCGGATGCAAGTACGGCTGAAGCAAAACGAGAACCCATGTCCGTATATCACAGGGATGGTACGAATTTGGACGCCATATCCGGTCCTCATAATCTAGCGTATGTGATTTATACGTCCGGAACGACAGGCCAGCCTAAGGGAGTCATGCTCGAGCATCGTGGACTCTGCAATCTGCATACGTACTTCAGGGATACGTTGCGGATCAGCGGTTCGGATCGTGTCGTATCGTTTGCCAGTTATTCCTTTGATGCTTCGATCTGGGAAATGCTTCAGGCGCTCTTCAACGGGGCTACTTTATGCATCCCGACATCAGAAACCATTCTCAGCTATGACAAGTTTGAGCAGTATATGGCGGATC
>RCUE01000121.1_pt1 | contig 30616 bp, 24 predicted proteins | sample 2166111 | NCBI WGS metagenome assembly RCUE01 (sample SAMN09930795, study PRJNA488358) | compost metagenome | feature: garden; material: soil; isolation source: compost soil in phenylacetonitrile-enriched culture | place: Germany: Experimental Botanical Garden Goettingen | collected 2016-01-27 | reverse complement strand
ATGCACCGCTAATAGCAAGTGCGCCACTTCCCAGCATGTTACCGCTTCCATAGGCGAGTGTATGTTTCAGTGTGATTCTTCGTTCCATGATCTGTTCACCTCATATTTTGTCTGGTTATGAGGACAATCACCGGTCGCTATATTATGCAGAATTGTCTAAGTTGGTAGATGGGCCAGGGCGTCCTGATTAAGCTGGGCTTTTAACGTGCCCCTATATTTTTTCCGCTCGGAGTACCCGAGCCGATCAGATCGCTCCCTTTGGCCAGCTTAAGGAAATCACCTAGCTGGATGGAACCGTCTGCACCTCGAGTGATAGAAGGCGTGAGACTAACAAAGTCGTCTGCACTGACTACCAGACCTTTGGCATTCGTCGATTTTTTGTTTTTCCACCAAACGCTAGAGTTGTCTTGATCTGTACCGCTTGTTTTGTCACTGGCGCTTCCCTCAAAGGAAAGATTGTTAATGAACACGTGATCACCCTTGTCAAAAGCAAAATTACTTTGTCCATTGTCCCACGAGGTATTATTGGTCAACGTAATGCTGCCGGGGTTGCTATTGTAGGTGAAGCCGTGTTTTTTGTTCTGGAAAGCAATACTGTTTTTCACAATATGGTTGACTTTGATTTTGTCTCCACCCAGCTTAAAGCCATTGCCGTCGCTGTTCGCGGTAGACGTTCCATCTGCGGTCTGCCCGTTGTGGTGGGCCACACTGTTCAAGATGGTTACCTCACCGATAGGGCCTGTTTCTGTTTTGCTATACAAATCCCAACCATCGTCTACGTTGTACGCAGCCAAGCAGTTATCAAACACATTGCCTGATCCTACAGTCAATTTGGCCGCGAAGCCATCGGCATCCTCACCATTATCGGGATCAGCGTTATCATGAGAGTAAGAATTCAAAATCAAATTATTCGAAGGCCACTCACTAGTGGAAGCGTTAGGAGAGTAACGCCCAAGCTGAAGTCCAGTATCCCGGTTGTGGTGGGTTTCCACGTTTTCGATTCGGTTATTGCTACCGCCGATATAGATACCATTATCTCCGGCACCCTTTACTTCAAGGCCCTTTACCAGCCAAAAGTCTCCGTTAAGCTGAAGTCCACGATTGGCTGAACCAAAGGCTTGAGCAGAGAAATCAAGTACCGGCTTTTCACTACCGTAAGCGACCAACCCTTTGAGTGAGCCGTTATTGCCGCTATTTTCACGCTGAATTGTAATCGTTGAGGAGTAGGTGTAGTTGCCACCGCGCAGGTAAATGGTTTTACCAGGAGCAATTTGTGTAAGAGCTGCTTCGAGTGTGGTAGGACTAGATATGGTGCCCAGATTGGACACGTTACCATTTGGCGCCACATACAAATCTCCTGCCGCTAACGTTGTGGAGACGGTGGTTGAGTCAGTTGTACTAACTGCCTCTTCTGTGAGTGCGGAAGAAGGGGTGTCGTTGGGTAACGTATCTGCGTAAGCGGTTCCAATAATACAAGAAGAGGCGAAAACAAAAGAAACACCGAGTCTTAGAGCGTTAAATCCGTTTTTTGGACGATCATTCCGTTTAAACATGTAAATTCCTCCTCATTTGAGTTCTTATTTTAAAAGAAGATAGCATATATAAAAGTGGCTCATGCTGTCTTACCAGTAAAAACAGGACACCTCCTGGGGTGACAGATTGATCTAACCTATGTCTAATACGCTCTATGAAGTATATGCACAGTGTAATATATGTTAACGTTTGCATCAACAGTTTTTTACTGTTTTTTTAATGTTGTGAAAAAAAGTTCACACTTTTGTTTCAACTAAAAATGCACTTTTGTCAGACTGGGAAAATTTGATTATACTTAAACATTATACATATAATAGGAATGAAGACTGTGGGAAAGGGTGGTTTTAGCGCATGGAGAGTGGAAATCATTTGACAGATTCAACTGTCGAACAATTGCAGGAAAAGCAGCCAAGAGTGAAAAAGGAGATGATCGATTGGCTTAAGGCCATTATTGTAGCCATTGTGCTCGTGTTCATTATACGTTGGCTATTATTTGCGCCATTTATTGTTGAGGGAGCGTCCATGGAACCGAATTTCAAGACAGATGAACGAGTAGTCGTGAACAAGGTGATTTACGATTTTCGTGATCCCAAGCCGAGTGAGGTTGTTGTATTCCATGTGAGAAAGGAACAAAGAGACTTTATTAAGCGTGTTATTGGGGTGGCTGGCGATACGATTCGGTATCAAGGCGACAATCTTTATGTGAACGGTAAGAAAGTAGAGGAGTCATACATTCAGGGAGCTATTCAGGATGCGCACGCCAAGGGAGAACTATATAACAATGTGGACTTTCCAAATGGAACCATAACCGATTCCAAGGTACCTGAGGGGTATATTTTTGTGATGGGCGACCACCGCAATAATAGTAGGGATAGTCGTGCTATTGGCTTTGTTTCTATTAAAGATATTGTTGGCCGTGCGGATGTGATTTTTTGGCCGGTGGATAGCGCACAATGGGTTAAGCAGAAATAAGGCCAGAGTACAGGCATGGATATCACGAAGACAAGAGGACTTGCGCGAACAACACGCAAGTCCTCTTTTTTGCATCTGGCTTCGAATCCTTGACTCAGCCTTTGACGGCTCCAGCGACGACGCCTTTGACAATGTATTTTTGTAGAAAAATAAATACGATAATCGAAGGCAGCACAGCCATTACCATCGCGGTCATGGCGTATTGCCAGTCGGATGTGTACTGTCCGACGAAGGTATAGGCGGCCAGCGTCAGTGTCTTAGTGCTGGGCGAGCCGTTAACCATGAGTAACGGAAGCAGAAAATCGTTCCAAATCCACATCACGTCGATAATGACAATGGTGGCGGTGACTGATTTCAGCAAGGGGAAAATTACGGAAAAGAAAAGCCGGAAGCCCGAGGCCCCATCGATTTTGGCGCTTTCGTCAATCTCGACCGGAATGCCCTTCACAAAGCCGTGATAGATAAACACGGCCAGCGGAGCGCCGAAGCCCCAATACAGCAAGCCAAGTCCCCAAGTGCTGTCTGCCAGATTTAAGTCTTTCGCTAGTCGCAAGACAGTGAGCATGATGGACTGAAACGGGATCAGCATCGGCATAATGCACAGCATGTAAATCACGGAGCTCCATTTGCTCTTGGTTCTTGCCAGCTTGTAGGCCGCGATGGAAGATATCAGTACGATACCTGCCAGTCCGACGACGGTAATAATGGTGTTATTCAGAAATAGGCGTGGATAGTCAATGAATTTCCATACATATACGTAGTTATCCAGCGAAAGCTGCTTGGGCAGCGCAATGACGTCGGTCATGACCTCAGCGAAGCTTTTGAACGAATTGTTAATGGCGAGAAACAGCGGGTACAAAAATAACAGTGATAATACAATCATGCCCGCTTCTAGCAAAATACGTCCCGTACGGCTGCGTTGCATCAGGCTTCAACCTCCCTGCGTTTGAAAATAGACAATTGAATAATCGTAATGATCAGGACTGCAACGAATAAAATCAATGCTTTGGCTGTTCCGTAGCCATACAGATTGTTCTGGAACGTGTCCCGGTAAATATCATACGCAATGCTGTATGTCGTACCTCCCGGCCCACCGCCGGTCAGAGATAAAATGACGTCAAACACTTTGATTGAGTTGGTCAGTGCCATGAAGACTGAGATCGTAATGGAAGGTGCAAGCATCGGTAGAATAATACTGAAAAATCTCCGAATCGGCCCCGCGCCATCGACAATGGCAGCTTCTTTTAGATCCTCTGGCACAGATTGCAAGCCTGCAATATAAATGACCATGTAAAAGCCAATGGATTGCCAGATCGATACCGCCAAAATGGAAACAAACGCGAGCCCTTCCTCACCTAGCCAACTGAGCTGGAAGATGCCCCAGCCTGTACTGTGACCCAATGACTCAAAGCCTTGCATGAAGATAAATTTCCATATGAATCCAACAATTACAAGACTGAGGATATAAGGGATAAAGAAGGCCGCTCGCAACCAAGCTGAGCTTTTCAACTTCATATCGAGAACGAGCGCCAGCAAAATGGCCAGCACATTCACCAATACAATGTACAGGATGGCATACTTGACGGTAAACCAGGCTGCATGTGCAAAATTGGCGTCTCCAAGCAAGATTTGCTTGAAGTTATCCAGACCTACAAATTTCGGATGTTTGGATATGCCGTTCCACTTGGTCAGGGAATAGCGTATCGTCATCAAAAACGGAATATAAAATGCAATCGTAATGCACAAGATTACGGGCAGTGTGAATAAACCGAATTCCAGTTTACTGCCCTTGTCGCCCCGGGTTCCCCTTTTTTTCAGCATAACGCACCTCTTTTTCTCAACATTTTCCGCTCTTTCGCTCCAAGCTGTTTAAGATATAATGAAAGTATAGGATAGCCCCTAGGGCCGGACCAATGGATTTAAGAAAACAGTTGAGGGTAAAAATGTGTACGCTTTCAAAAGGGGCGATTATCATGATGTCAGAGCGTGTAAGAACGTTTCTTCGCTCTATGTGGAGGAGAATCACGCAAAAATTAGTGAACAAGCTCATTCTACTTTTTACCTCGGTGATTATTCTGGTGGTGGGCTCACTCACAATTATTTCCTATCAGATGATTGAAAAGGAGTCGGTTAACCATAGCATCGCCAGCACGACGAATAATCTGCTGCTGGTCAATCAGAATTTGGAGGATTACTTGGAGGGAATGCAGCAGTTGGCTCTTCCGCAGCTACGTTACAACGATATTATGAACGCGATTGCCAATGAGAACTGGGACTATGCTTCGAGAATGGTCATTGAGAATTACTTGCGCAGCATGTTTTATTCGCGTACCGATCTGGAAGCGATCTATCTGTACGTGGCGGACCGACATCAATACTATGTGGTGACCAGGGAGACGTATAACATTACGGTGCGCAAAGGAATAAACACGGATATTCCCAAGCTTCCTTGGTATAAAGAGGCGATGGCCAGTACCACGAACGAATCATTTCAATCCTTTGTGGGGTCCCGCTCTGATATGGGCTATGTGGCGCCACAAGCCAGCTTTATGGCATACCATCGAGTGCTGAGGTCGATTGCATCCCGTCACCCGCAGGCGGTGTTGTCCTTCTATTACAATACAAGCGCCGTGGATGAAATCATGCAGAACATTCCACTGGGTAAAGGGGACCAACTGATGCTGATCAGCCCCGAACGGGTTCCCTTTTATGTGAACAGCTTTCCGCTATATGAGCGGATGCGTGATTCCGGAGTGTTGGCACAGATCGGCAAGGGAGGAAGCGGGCGAGTAACGTGGTCTGATCGCAGTGGCAATCAGGAGTATTTGGTCGTCTATGATGCTGGCGAAAAAGATGGGTGGCAGCTCATTAAGCCCATCCCATACCGCCAGATTTATGAAGCAGCTACGACAACACGGAATTGGAGCTATGCCATCGGGGCTTTATTTTTAGGCGTGTCTATTATATTAGTGACACTGACCTCGAACGCCATTACCCGACCTTTACATAAGCTGTCCACCCAGATGAAGCGGTTTAGCACCGGAGATTTTGGAGCAACAGCTCCTGTGAAGGGACATGACGAGATTGCATATTTGTCGCTGCATTTTAACGAAATGGTCCAAAGAACCGAAGAACTTATTAATGAGCGCTATCGCATGAAGCTGGTCGAAAAGAACGCCATACTCAAGGCGTTGGAGGCTGAAATTAATCCTCATTTTCTGTACAATGCCCTGCAAGCCATATCCACACAGGCATTAAAGCGGGAGATGTTCGACATGGCGGATATGGTGGATGCGTTGGCCCAAACGTTACGGTATTCCATCAACGGCAAGGATATCGTAGCTGCCCGCGAGGAGCTCAAGCATATTGAACGATATATAGGTCTGCAAAAAGCAAGATTCGGGGTGAGACTGCGGGTCGAAGTGGTATGGGAGGAAATGCTGATGGAGCTGCCGATTCCAAGGTTATCTGTGCAGACGTTGGTGGAAAACGCTATCAAGCATGCGTTGGAAAAAGTATCAAGCGATATTCTGATCGTCATTTCAGCCGATTCGAGTTCTACAGATGCAAATGCCACAATTGCAGTCAGGGACAACGGGCCTGGATTTTCAGAGGACAAGCTGAGACTGGTGCTGGATTCATTCCATGAAAAATGGGAAGAACGGGAGAGTGAGCATATTGGTTTGAAAAATCTGAACACACGGTTGAAGCTTTTGTATGGAGATCAGGCAGGATTATTCATCCTTACGGATGAAACGGGAACGGAAATGAGAATGCAAATTCCCCGGGGAGGAAGTAGTCATGTATAACGTATTGATTATTGACGATGAAGAGCCGTTGCGCGAAGCCATTCGTATTATCGGGGACTGGGACCGTCTGGGGATCGAACATATTTATGAAGCGACGAATGGAAGATTGGGACTGGAGCTGCTGGGTCAGCACCCTATAGATGTGGTGATGGTCGATATGAAAATGCCTGAGCTGAACGGTATCGAATTTCTCCGTGCCATCGAGAAGGCATATCCCCATCTGCTGACGATTGTCATTAGCGGCTACAACGACTTTGAATTTACACGGCAGGCGATTCAATCCCGGGTGGTGGATTATCTGCTCAAGCCTATCAATCGTCAGGATCTGAACCAGGCACTGCGCAAAGCAGTGGACATTCTGGAAAGCCGAGAGCAAAGCAAAAACAAGTCCATTAGCCAGAACATTACGCTGAATATGTCACTGCCGAAGCTGAAAGAGAAGCTGTATTTGTCCATTTTGGACGGTAGCTTTAAAAAGCAGGCCAATACGGCGTTGCTCCCATTAATCGGAGCGGATCAGCCGGGGAATCGCTTTGGGGTGATCGTGCTGCGGCTGCTGAACAGGGATGAGATTCGCAGGACACGTTTTCATGGCGATGCCGATCTGATGGATTTTGCTGTAACGAATGTATTAGCGCAGACATCAGATGAACGGTTGAGTTGTTTTAGCTTCCCCCATCCGCGACGGGAGCGCGAGGTCATTTCGATCTGTACCCTGGCCCCAGGACATGAAGAACATATGTCCCTCCTACTGGCACAAGTGGCACAGAAGGCGGTTGTGAACCTGCATGGGCTGTTCAGTATGGTAGTAGCGGCCGGAGTGGGCAAGCTCTGTACAGACGTAGTGGAGCTGGCTTCTGCCTATAGGGATGCCAAAACGCTCATTCACAGCACGGATGTATTGAAGCTGGAAGGGGAATCTATTCTCCATACGGTGCCCCGGCAAATGGCTGCGTCAGAGGAAATGTCATGGACGGAGCAACTGTTGTCGATCCAAAAGGATGCTCAGACAGGTCAGGCAAACCGGGCAAAGGTACTGCTGGGTGATCTGCTGAAACAATTGGCAACAGGTCCTGTTTTCCGTTTACAAGATGCTGATCGATTGATGCGGGAGTTCCATTTTCTACTGAAAGAGGCAGCGATTGAGTTGGGTGCGTCTACATCAGCGTTGAATCAAGATGGAGCTTTGGAAGAACCGGAGCACATGGGGGAAAGCGATTTGTCTGCTGATTTTACGAGCTTTGTTCACTACGGTCAGAGATTGAATCGGATGCTGGAGCTTTACATTGCTGGGGTCCAACATGCTCAAGCGGGGAACCAGCCCTTTGACATAACGGACATCAAAAGGCACATCGACCGTTATTATTTTGAGGATATTAAAATTTCGTTTTTTGCTGAAACCTATTTTTTGAGTCGGGAATACTTGATGAAGCTGTTTAAGCAGCAGTTTGGTTACGGTATTCACGAATATGTACAGAAGGTTAGGATGGACAAGGCGAAGGAGCTGCTGGGCGATTCCAGCCTGAAAATACAGGAAATTTCGGATATGCTCGGCTACAAGGATAAAAATTATTTCAGTAAGGCTTTTCGTAATTATTATCAGGTGTCACCGTCTGAGTATCGTGTGAGCTTGCAATAAACCACTTTTTTACCCTTAATGCTTCACTAATCTGCCTTTTTAAATTGGAGTATATTTTTTAGAATGATCGCATGGACGTTGATCACAAACAAATGGGGGAGTATCCATGTTAAAGAAGATGATGGCGTTATCCGGCAGTTTGCTTTTGACGGTCGGTTTGTTGAGCGGATGTGGAAGCAGCGGCGGCACGGATGCGTCGAAAGAAAGTGCTGGCGGCAAAGAAGATTTGAAAACGGTTACAATAAACATGTTCACAGCCTCACCGGAGTATACCGATGCTTTTAACGCGTATATCGAGGAGTATAAGAAGGTCAAACCTAACGTGAAGATCAATCTGGAGATCATGCAGGCAGACTACAACACGATTCTGAAGTCGAAAATAGCTTCAGGTAGTACACCGGATGTATTCCAAACGACGGCAGGAGGCGACATCGACACGTATGCGGATTATAGCGCCGATCTGACCAATGAGCCGCTAGCAGCAGCCATGACGGATGCTGTTCGAGCGAATATGAGTTCCAGTGACGGCAAAGTGCTCGGACTCCCGGTGAAGGGGAACCTGTTTTCGTTGATTTACAACAAAGATTTGCTTACCAAAGCTGGGATAACCTCCCCGCCAAAGACGATTGCAGAAATGCAGGACGCGGTCACCAAGCTGGAGGCGAAGGGCATTACTCCATTTGCCAACGCATATAAAGAGTGGTGGGTATGGAAGCACATCTTCATGCACTATGTAGATGCTGCTGCACAGGATGCAGGCGTGGAGTCGAAGCAGCTCGTTAGTGATTTTATCGCAGGTAAAGCAAAAATCAAGGACTACCCAGTGCTGTACAACAACTTCTTTAGCTTCATTGATTTGACGGTGAAACATGGCACAGATAAGCCGCTGGAACGGGACAGCAATGCGGGAGTAAGTGATTTTGCATCTGGAAAAGCTGCATTTATGACGGGTAAAGGTGCGTGGGATGAGGAAGCGATCAAGAAAATTAACCCTGATCTCAAGATTGGCATCATGGGATATCCGGTGAGTGACAAAGCGGATCAATCGGTCATCATTACCGGTGCAGATCAGGCGCTGCGTATCAATAAGGATTCCGAAGTATCGAAGGAAACAATTGAATTCTTCAACTGGCTGTACACTTCGGAATACGGTAAGAACTGGTTCTCCCAGGTAGCGAAGGTGATTCCTCCAATTAAGGATGCACCGCTTCCTGATCTGGAAATGCCTAAGGAAATGGAAAGCATTTTGAAAACGTCGAAGTCCGGTGATCTGTCTGTTAACTACTCCTTGGATACATTCCATCAAAAATTTGGCGAGCTGATGCAGGCTTATATCAGTGGTAACATGAACAAGGATCAGGCGGTTGCAGAGATTGAGAAGGCATGGGTGCAATTAGGTTCAGCACAATAAAACTGGTTTCGCAGAGGCGTCCGTAAGGGCGTCTTTTTGTGTTAGAGTTAGGAGGTCGAGAGAGTGTGAACAAAAAAATATTTAATAATATTTAAATATTTACTTGCAAAAAGTTATTAGGTTGTGGATAATAGATTGTGTGCAATACATCTACAACCTTACGATATACATAATGACTGCACGGTGCAAATACGAGGGAGGCCCCGGTTGGGGAATCTCTTTATTTCGTTTGGACTGTGCCGATTGTGCTTATAATAGACCGTGTAATTTGGAACGCATTTTTAGTTATGTGGTAGAGATGAAAAAGGAGATGAGCGTTTTGAAGACTTCGTTGTTTACACCGTATACAATCAAAAATTTGGAGTTAAAGAATCGTGTGGTCATGGCACCGATGTGCCAATACTCGGTCACAGCCAAGGATGGGATTCCGAATGATTGGCATCATGTTCACTACCTAAGCCGAGCAATTGGAGGCACGGGGCTGATTATTATAGAAATGACGGACGTGGAACCGGATGGACGAATTACCGATTATGATCTGGGCCTTTGGTCAGATGAACATATTCCGGCTTATAAGAAGCTGGTTGACGGTATTCATGCGCACGGGTCCAAGGTAGGCATTCAGATTGCTCACGCGGGCCGTAAAGCTGAGGATGCAGCAGAGCCGGTCGCTCCCTCGGCCATCGCATACCCGGATGCGAGTTATAAGCAGCCGCGCGCACTGACCACAGAGGAAGTCCGTGGCATGGTACAAAAATTCGCAGACGCCGCCCGGCGTGCGGTTCAAGCGGGCGTGGATACGATTGAGCTTCACGGTGCACATGGTTACTTGATTCACCAATTCCATTCGCCGGTTACAAACAAGCGTGATGACGTGTATGGTCAGGAGCTATCCCTTTTCGGCGTTGAAGTCATTCAGGCTGTGCGCAAGGAAATGCCTGCGGGTATGCCGTTAATCTTCCGCATCAGCGCGGTGGAATATGTAGATGGTGGATACGATGTGGATCATGCTATTGAGCTGAGCCGAGCATATCAGGCTGCAGGCGTAGACGTGATCCATGTCAGCTCGGGCGGAGAAGGACCGGCAGGCGCCAGAAAGCCAGGCAACTATCCGGGCTATCAAGTGCCGTTTGCTCGCCAAATCCGCGAGGCGCTGAACATCCCAGTCATCGCCGTTGGCGCACTGGATGAACCGGCCTTGGCGCAGTCTGTTATCGGCAATGAGGATGCCGATCTGGTCGCTGTGGGACGCGGATTGCTGCGCGATCCATATTGGGCTACTCATGCAGCGGTGGCACTGCGCGGCGAGAAGCCTTCCATACCTGAACAATATCAACGTGGCTACTGAGGCCTAAGTAATCCCACGTTGTTTATATATAAACAAGGCACCTGCAACGAAGTGTACGCTTCGTCAGGTGCCTGTTTTGTTTTTATCGGGATAATGATTGGCAAATGAATAAATGTGATGGTTTTTACATTTTGTGGATGATTCAATCTGTATAATAATTATATTTGGTGTGTATAGGAGGATGAAAGAAATGCAGTATGTTATTGAAACGAAGGGCCTCCGCAAACAGTTCGGGATGTCGGTAGCTGTAGACGATATTTCCTTACACGTGGAGCGTGGCAGTATCTACGGTTTCCTCGGTGAGAATGGGGCTGGCAAAACAACGACCATCCGCATGCTGATGAGGCTGATTGAGCCTACAAGTGGGGAGGTTTTTTTATTTGGCGAGCGGTTGGAGACGAATTATCCATCTATCTTTTCCAAAATTGGAACGATTATTGAAACACCAGGTTTATACGAAAACCTGAGTGCGCGTGATAATCTGAGAATATGCTGTAAGTACATGGGAATGAAGGATGATGGAAGAATAGAACGTACCTTAACCACGGTAGGCTTAGAGCATACCGGTAAAAAGAAGTTCAAAGATTTTTCCCTAGGGATGAAGCAAAGATTGGGGATTGCGAGGGCGCTTGTTCATGACCCTGAGTTGCTTATATTAGATGAGCCGACGAACGGACTGGACCCATCTGGAATTAAGGAAATTCGTCAGCTATTGAAGCGGTTGTGCGAGGAAGACGGGAAAACAATTCTTATTTCCAGCCACATCTTGAGCGAAATTCAGCAGTTAGCTACACACATCGGGATTATACATAATGGAAAACTGTTAGCGGAAGATCGTTTGAGCCGGTTAGAGGAAGGCTTTGAGCAATATACAGATGTAAAGGTAGACGATGCAGAAGCAGTGCAAGCATTTCTGCAAGAGCACATGAAGCAGCTTCAATCTAATGTGATATCCCCACAACAACTAAGAATTCATAGTCCGATTGAAAATACATCTGCGTTAAATAAACAGTTAATAGATCATCAGTTTTCAGTTTATGAGATACACACCACAAAGCAGACGCTAGAGGAGTACTTTTTGACTCTCATTTCAGGAGAGGGTGGGCGACGTGATTAGAGCAGAGCTCATTAAGCTTAAAGGCTCTAAAGCCTTCTTGTTGAGTTTTATAATATTGCTGGCTGTTGTGTTGCTGGAATTCGTAACAAGCGCCGTTTTTTACCGATATTCAATTGATAAACGGGGTTGGACCTACTATTTTGAAGGCATAGTTCTTTTCGTTAATGTTGCAGCCGGATTTGTCAGTTATTACATTTTAACGGGTCATATTTTTGCGAGAGAGTACCAGGAAAACACGCACCTCTTTATGTTTACTACGCCTGTCACCAAGGCAAAATTTTATTTTAGTAAATTGATCATTATTTATGGATTTATTATTGTGTCGCTATTTATCGTTCTGTTTCTGTCTGCAGTATTAGGCATGCTTATTACAAATCGACCTTTAACGATGGCTATCTGGGTATACCAAATTCAAGTGTTTGCCAAAATGTGTGTGATGCATGCGATGTTAATCCCAATTGCCTCTTTTTTTGCTATACGCTGGAAGAGCATTATGGTGGTTGTACTCGTAGTTTGTACTGTTATATTTTTAAATTTTATGTATAAAAGTGAATGGTATCCGTGGATTGTACCCTATCTTTTGTCGCCCAATGAAGGAAGTGCGATTATATTCGTCAATATTCTCATAGCGTGGTTGAGTTTATCAGTAACTTTTCTTCTTGGATTGTTTTTATCCCTATGGGCATATCAAAGAAGGGGCTAGATGGAGAGAGCTTTTCAAAGGAGGTTTGTTATGTTTGCCCTGTTTAAAGCAGAGTGCTTGAAGCTGAAAAGAACTAAGATTCTTTTGTTGAGTGTAATGATTTTAGTATTAACCATTGTGGTGGAATTTTATAGTTACACGGGTAGTCCCAAGTATTCGATAGATCGTGATGGTTGGAATGACTATTTTATGAGTATTGTTACTCTTATTAATTTCCTAACTGGGTATATGAGCTATTATATTTTGACTTGCTATATCTATGCGAGAGAATATCAAGAGAGGACCCATATGGCCCTGTTTACAAGCCCGGTTCGCCGGAGTCGTCTTTACTTCAGCAAGCTGCTTGTTATTTATATGTACATCGCTGTTAGCCTTTTGTTGGCATTTGCGCTATCTGCGCTATTGGGTATGTTAATTACGGACAGACCGCTAACCTTTGAAATCGTTATATATCAGCTTGGAATCTTCACTAAAATGATTATTATGCACGCTATGCTCATCCCGATCATCACGTTCTTCGCCATTCGCTGGAGAAAATTTGTGCCCGCCATTATGGGGATGTGTACCGTTATGTGTTTAAATTTTGTTTTGGTTAATACACCTGGAAATACCTTTTATCCATGGACCGTGCCGTTATTGTTTTCTCCACACGGCACACTGGGCAGAACATTTACGAATGTTCCTGGAGGAATCATCAGTATTTGCTTCATTTTTGTGCTGGGGCTTTTATTGGCGTTAAGAAGCTATACCCATATAGAGACACAGTAGAATGTGTAAGCAGCAAAGGACGATGAGTGTCCATATAAGATTGGCTGGATGAATCTGTAAAATGTTGTCGCTTAAGGACGGATTTACGTGCTATAATTCCAGTAACAACAGAATGGCTTAGGTGGGCGGTCGGCTAATCTCCCGGAAGGGAGGTGATGCCTGTGGAGGTTAAGGATGCTCTGACATTAATGATGATGTTCGGCACGCTATTAATAGCGTTGATCGGACTAATCGTTACGATTGTTATTGCGTTGAACCAAAACAAAAAGAAATAGACCGCCCTGCTCAAGGGGAAAACGGTCTATTTCTGTAGATCGCCTTTGAACAGCCGACCGCTCTTCAAAGCGGCTGTTGCCAAGAGTAGGGATGTTACCAGCATCCTTGCTCTTTTTTTAGTATATCCTTCTATAACTCATTTTAGCACATCTGAATAACCAATGTAACCGAATGGGACCGTTACTTGGTGAAAATTTTAACTTCCTTTGGAGCAAGAGTCACGGTAACCGAACCGTTGTTAATCTGAACGGAATCGTTGCCTAATTGGTTGGTCAGGCGAGTTCCGTTGGACAGATTATCGAAGTTGCCAATCGTGCGGGTTTGACTATTCCAGGAGTTGTTGATAAATACAATGGCCTCGTCGCCATTTTTAGAGCGCTGAAAACTGTAAAAGGAGTCGTCCACCCATTTTTCCTTTTGGCTGCCGTTTTGCAGAGCAGGGTGGTTGTTGCGCACATTGTTCAGCTTAGCGATGTACTGATACAGGTCATGGTTGGAGTTGAAAGCCATATTCTCCCGATTGCCGGGATCATCTCCGCCATTAAAGCCTTGCTCAGTACCTTGGTAGATGATTGGAATTCCGCGTGATGTCAGAGTAAAGCCCAAAGCAGTTTTGAGCTGTGGCCATTTGTCATAGTTAGCACCCGGCTTGCCGGAGGCGTCATTCAGGAAACGTTTTACATCATGATTGTCGATAAATACACCGTTGGTCTGGGCATCGCGATAGTAACGATCATCGGAGTAGCGTTCCTTGATTTTTCTCATGGATTGATCGTGTCCGAACACATCCTTGATTGTATAATACATCGGAAAATCTAATGCGGCATCGAGATATCGGGTGTAATCCCCCACATAAGCAGGGTCGCCATGGAAAATTTCACCCATGGTGAAGGTATTGGCGGCTTGGTCAAAATCCTTTAGAAAACCCTTCGGTACATGCTTGGCGGTATCCAACCGCAGTCCGTCAATGCCTGTCTCATTAAGCAGCCATTTGATCCAGTTTTTAAGCTCGTTTGCGGTAGCGGGGTTTTCATGATTTAGGTCATCCAGTCCAGCCACATCACCGTTTTCAATTTTCCATTGGTTGTTAGAGTTGTAGTCCCCCTCTGTAATTTCACCATTATGATGATACCAATCTGTTTTATCAAAAGGGGCCTTGGCGATGCCGTTCCCCGGTTGGAAATCACCTGTGTGATTCACGACGACGTCCAGCATCACAGCGATATTTTTGTCATGTGCCTTACCAACCAGCTCTTTGAACTTGTCCATTGTACCGAGATGCCCGTCTACCGCATAAAAATCATACGTATGATAGCCGTGGTAAGCGTATTCACTCTTTTGCATCGTTACCGGGGTAATCCAGATCGCGGTAAACCCCATATTTTTAATGTAGTCGAGTTTGTTAATAATACCTTGAAAATCGCCACCATGCCACTTGCGCTGATCGCTGTTGTTGGAATTGAAGCCACCGTAGTTATCGTTGGACGGATCTCCGTTGCTGAAACGGTCTGTCATGATAAAATAAATACTTTGTTTGCTCCAGTCTGTGCCAAGGGGAGTGGGCTTGGAGAGGGTACCCGGATCTATAGGAGTGAAGGCGCTCGAAAGCGCCTCCGTTTGAGCAGTTACTTCAACTCCGTTAACATTGGGTGTGTAGGTAGAAGTGCTTACGTTTAAGGTTACACCCGAAAGCTTTTCTGTTGGGATAGGTCCTGCCACTTCGTTGAGGTCGGTTGCGTAGGTAGAAGCCCCTACGCTGAGGACGCCCCCCGAAGGTGCCCCCGTTCGGATAGATCCTGCAGCCCCGTTCAAGCCGGGTGTGTAGGTAGAAGTTCCAGTGCTGAAAAGGTAGTTCTTCGAGTTATTGCTGTCCCAACTGTTATTGCCGTCATTAAAAGCAGCTTCCAATTGGGAGGCAGAACCGATATCGACGGTAATTTTGGCATAGCCGCTAATTTCGGCATCCTGCATTTTCACACCCGGTGCAGCAGTCCAGCTACCACCAGCCGGACGGTAGTGAATGTAAGGCGAGTTAAAGCCTTTTTTGTAGTATACCGTTACCTTGTTAGTTGTACCGCCGCCATCCCCGGGAATCGTACCCGCTGGAGCGCCAGATGTGATCGTTCCCGCATTGCCGCTGTTACCGGGCGTGTACGTAGAAGTGCCCGTGCTGAAGGAGTAGTTTTTGGTGTTGTTGCTGTCCCAGTTGTTATTGCCGTCATTAAAAGCGGCTTCCAATTGGGAGGCAGAACCGATATCGACGGTAATTTTAGCATAGCCGCTAATTTCGGCATCCTGCATTTTCACACCAGGTGCAGCAGTCCAGCTACCACCAGCCGGACGGTAGTGAATGTAAGGCGAGTTGAAGCCTTTTTTATAGTATATCGTTACTTTGTTGCCTGTACCGCCATTATTGTCAGGCTTGGCTTTGCTGATGATATATTGTTTGAATCCACTCAACTCACCGGTTGGTGAGCCATCATTGTTGACGAGATTGTTGATGCGCAATAACGTAAACCCGTGATAACCGAACTTCGTGATTTTCTCCTCGATTTTTTGGAAGCCGCTGCCGCCTGTCGGGAGTGCATTTTCACCATTCAGGCGAACACCCTTGGCATTCGCGATGGAGGAGACGGTATCAACCAGGGTGGACGGCAACGAATAATTCGGTGCTGAGCCACTGTCAGTCATCTCCAGGCAAGTGAATGTCAGGTCTAGATCGGCATCCTTGAATTTCTGAATGAGACGGTTGTAATCATAATATCCACCTGCTTGTTCTGTGCTGTGCGGCATAGCAGGATTGTTCATTTGCCAGTGCAGACCGGAAACTTTGGCCCCGATCCGGACACCAAACACAGAATCGAAGTTTTTGTGGGCCGCTGCTCCGATGACGCCCAGATGCTTCTCAAGTACACTTTGGTACCACGACAGAAAATCCTTTCCATATGTGGAATTATATCCGCCGTTCGTGTAAAATCCGTCCCCATCGGTCGGTGGATTGATTTGGCTAAGGCTGGTAAGCTTGGTGCCCCAAGCAGCATTAATCTTGTCCAATGATCCGTACTTGTCATTCATAGCTGTGCGGAATGCATTTTTGGCTGTTTCAGTATAAGCTTGGAACTTGCCTCGTCCCGGGTAGCTCCACCCTGCTGCTGGATAGTAGGACGGATAGCGCAATTCCCCAGAAGGACCGCCGCTCAAATAAATTTTGGGAATGATACTTTTATATCCGGCAAAGTTTTCAGCGAATGAGGCATACAGCTCGTCATATTGTTTACCGGTTCCGCTCCACAATGGGGAGAGGGCTTCACTATTGGCATAGCCGCTTTCGTCCTTGAATTGCATTTCATCTGCACTGCCCTTGCTCGGCAGCCAGCTTGGCAGTGGGATGTTACAGTCATCTCCCACATTTCCTCCACACTTATGCGTAGAGATAATAGGAACCCACTTCAGTCCCGCTTCTTTCACGGCATTTGCATAGGTCTTGTAGTAGCTCCAATCGAACTGGTTATCTCCTGCGCTCTCCACATAGCCCCACCAGACGTCGGTAGTGATGGCATACACGCCATTGTTTTTCAACGTTTGTAGCTGCTTTTTGAAGGCACCCCAGTCATTGATTTTCGCCAGCGGTCCCATAACGGAAGCTTGAAAATCATCTGCAACCGCTGCGCTCGCCGTATTAGAGGGTGAGCCAATGAAGGCGGTCAGAGACAGCACAAGGCTTAGTAGAAGCATACACCCTTTTTTCCATAGACTTCGATACAAGGTCAAACCGATCATCCTCCCCAAAGCATAGTCTAATTCGACAACATTTTGTAAACGTCTACAAAAATAGTATAAAGCAAGCGGTTGCATAAAAAGAAGAATTTATTGCGCACTCAAGGTGGACAAATATGACATTTTACGTAAGCAACCGTGTGCCTAAAAGTCTACAGGCAAAAAAATAAGGCATAGGTCTGAGGAAGACGCATGCCTTTTAGTGATGTGCGGATAGCCAAGCCAGTATAGGAGAAAATGAACCTAAGCGTATAAAGTCTTGTTCCAGTCTGTATGGAAAGTATTGCCGAGACAGCCTGCTTAATAAATAGGGCGATCCTTCTGGTCGGCAATGCCGCTTTTACGGTAGAAATACGTATTGATCCGATCCCGCCATTCTTTGGCATGCTCTGCCTGATGCTCCAGCCGCTCCAGCACCTGTTCATACATGGTATCATTCAGTTGCTCATACAAACTGATCTAGATGTCTTTGAGACGAGTGAAGTTTCCACGTTTTACACAAACCTATCCGAAGGAGTGTGTTCACTAACGAGTAATATATATTATGTGAAATTGAATATAATTGACAGACATTTCTCTCAGAAATAGCTTACTTGGAAGGTGTCTGCATGATTTTCCATTAGGATGCTGATATCACATAAGTGAATTTTTTTTTGAATCAAATTCATTTTTAGAGTTTCTTAACAGGCTAATCTTTTTAATCGTAGTATTAAGCTGATTCATTGAGTTGTCTAACTTATCTAATTTTTCTCCTAGAGTCTTCAAAATGTACCAAAGAAGAATAAAACATAGCGAAACGGGAAATCCAACATTTGTAATTAATGAAATCATTGCCTCTACACTCATAGATATCTTCCCTTCAGAAGAGATTTTGAAATTATAGAAGCGTCTCCCTAAGCTTGTTTGGATTGAATCCGCAGATAACTGTTTCTTTGCCAGATCTCTTTATGATTGTGTAGGGTACGCCTTTAATTTCGCGAAGTAACTTGAGATCATTTATATTGGTAATATCAATGTCAGTGAAATTGATCTTGTTGTCCTCCATCCACTCCTTAATTTTTTGGCAAAATTTACAATTTGACTTTGTGTAGATAAGTACCTCATTTAACATTACCTTTCTCTCCCATCGAATTAAATTAGCAAGGGGGTACCCGGATTTGAACCGGGGATGAAGGTTTTGCAGACCTTTGCCTTAGCCTCTTGGCTATACCCCCAAACTTAATTGGTGTTTGAGAAGTAAAGTGATAGTAGTTTTAAAAAGTACAACCCAAAAATAGTTTCTATTTTTTAGGTTGTTCTATCAGTCCGCTGCCCCACTTTATTAAACATAAAATATTTTGGAGGCGATCCTGTTGGAAGAATTGCACGCTTGGAGATCAAGACATCATAATTTTAAAATTGAACTATTAAAGCTAAGTAAAAAAATAGAGGAAACTGAAAATCCTAGTGATATTTTGTTTTACCAGGAGATATGTGAGAAATATGCTTATCATCTTAAAAAAATTGAATCCGCGTGCTACGATAAAGTAGGTGTCACAATTTGTGGTTGTAACTTTAATCCTGAACATTGTACGGATTAGTGCTCCTTTCCTTTGATAAACCGTGAATTACAGTTGAACTCTTAAAATTTAGATTAAACGGATGGGGCATAATAGTGTTATGGAAGCGAGACGGCTGCTTTTAAAAATATTACCACCGAGCCTCCTGCCCTAATTATAGGGTTTAATTAAGCGGTATTAGGAAGGAGGAAAAGGGGCATGATCTAACTGAGTAGTAGTACTTGTAAGTTCAACTTAAATCATATAGCGAAAAGCCGCTTCCTCTTAGGAAGCGGCTTTTTTCATTTCTCAAAGAGCTAACGCTCATAAACATTTTATTCAAAACCTGAACCAAATGTTTTGTTTTTTAGTTAAGTGATAAATATTCAAAGCTTTTAAATTTCTATTTTTCTGTGTTCTTATCATGAATTTTTATATATACCCATTCAATCCTAAATTGCGATATTACCAGTTATGTAGAGAAAACTAAACTTTTTACGTCGTTTTATTAATTGGGGGTGTGCGAAAAAGGTTTTTTTCAGAACCATTTCCAGTCTGTCTTCTTCACCATAACATTAATTTCGAAAATCAGTCGTTGGTGTTTTGTAACGATTTTTTTGTTTTATTAAGGCGTATTTTCAACTCAAGTCAATCAAGTCATGTTTAGAGACATGGTCGATCCTCAAAATCGGTTGTTTCGGTCTGAGATACACTGCCCACTCTATACTGGCTCATGCTGATAAATATAAACAATCATCGTAACAATAGGCATCACAACAAAGTATACGAAAAAATTCTCCTACTTTCCATTGAGCTTCCCCATAGTGAAATAGTTTATACAGAGCCGTAATACTCCGGTAATCACTTCGCGATGTAAATGTTTTGTTTTCGTAGCAATAACTCTTTAATTCAGGCAAGATTATTTTTTAGTGATTAGTTATAAGAGGTTTTAAATAAGAAAATCCAATATTATACAATGTCCAAGTTAATTAATATAGCACGATTAGAATTCAAATTCTCACAAATAATCTCGATACTAAAGCCTTTCACAAGGTTTTTTAACAATTTTTTTAAAAAAATATCTTTTTAGACATTTATGGTTGTGGTTTCGCCAAGTTGTATCACTTTGATTAAACATACTGTTTATTTAGGAGGGAAATTATGAACTCTTACATACTAAATTTTACTGAAATTGTTAGCATTCTTTCAAGAAAAAAAATTATAAATGAGTTTTTGAATGACCCAGAGCACTATGCTTTATTCAAAGAAAGTATTATGTTTCCATCTGATGCTAATAATAAGGAACTAGATGAAAAATTCAAACAATTCTTTTTAGAACTTCGTTTTACAACCTATATATCATCTTTGATACATTATGCTTCGATAGATTTTGACAAGAAGCAAAGAAGAATCCGAAAAAGAAACGTGTTAATACCGGAAGAGGATTCACACAATCTTTTTAAGGATGTATGTACACAATATGAATTCTTGAAGGATAAGCGAACAGTTAAAATAGAAGACGTGGTAACGAGTTCAAAGCTACATAAAGCGATAAGTTTATTAACGGAAAAAGAAAAGAGTATTTTGAGTGCTTCATATGTCATGAATTGTTCGGATACTGAAATTGCTAAAAATAATAACGTATCACAGCAGGCCGTTTCAAAAACAAGAACTAGGGCATTAAAAAAACTTAGAGATTTTTTGGCGTAAAGTGGATTAATTATAGTACTGGATTATATAAAAGAACAGTACAGTCCAATCTGTTATGATCAATGGCATCAATCCTCAATACTCTCGGGAAAATAGAGCAAGTAATTCGTTATGTGAAGGGGAGAGAAGCAGTGAACTCTTTTATGAATCTAATTAAGAAAGCACAACAAAGAGACGCACGAGCAATAGCAACTATTATTGAAAAATTCAATCCCAAAATTCAAAAATCTCTTACACAGACAAAACCTCAAGATCGTAATGACTTAAGACAAGAAGTAAGCTTAAAATTAATTGAGGCAATCTATAGATATGACTTGAAATCAGTGCCTGGTTTTTGGGAATTTGTAAATAAAAAAAATGAAGAGGCAGATAATTAAGTCTGGTGCTGTAAGCCGGGAATGTCTTGAGTGGGATATCAAAACATATTGCAATTTAAGCGACCAGTCGCCTGGAATCTATCGGCGACTGGTTATTTGGTTTTGTTTGAATGCGAATTAAGTTAGTAAATAGTGCGATGTATATATCAAATCTTTCGTATTATGGCTTAGGATTAATTGACCAAGAGAGTATTAATATCACGAAAGAGAAGAGGAGTACAAAAATATTCAGTCCAATCCCCCACCATGCATACATTTTAGATCGCCTTGTAAATAGTGCTACCATTCCCAAAAAAATTCCTAGTACTGGTATGCTATATAGTGCTTGAGGAAGAAAAAAAGAAGAGAGAAATAAATAGTTAATATTCAATTCAACTAATGAAAAAATACCGCACAAGAAAGATATCATTCCTATTATGGGGTGTAAAAGGGTTCTCTTTTTATTTTTTAAGAATGCCAATTCCATAACTCTACCTCCTCAACTTTTATTGTGCGCACCATTTTATTACTTTTAAGTTTTTTTAGTTCTTCAGATGGCCCAGTAACGACGACTCCATAGGTGAGGATTCCATTTTTCTTTATATAATCCAAACGTTTAGAGAAAGATGTATTCTGGTAGTATGGAAAAGTAGATATTAGCTTTTGTCGCTGAGCCAACTGTTCAACAATTTTAAGAAATATAGGTTCAATTCCTTGTTTAGCAACCTCAGCCTCGAAAAACGGAGAAAATAAATTGGCATCAGAATGCGTAGGGTACCCCAAAGGAATTATTTGTTCACTATTTTGTGAGTTCTCCACTCCTGAGTTTACTGCAAGCCACAGAGTATCAATACTTTTGGGGAGCTTATGTTCCACTTCTTGGGGAGAATACAAATCATCGAAAGAAATGTACAATTCGGCGACAGACCCAGAAGGCAAACCGTTTAAAACCTCCCACTCCTTATTTTTATCAAGATTCAGGTTGTTACTTGGGAAAATGAAATGATTCTTATTTGACTCAGATACAGGTATACTTGTGTTAGATTGCCGTTCCACGGCAGAAAATTGTTTCATTGTGTAATGCACTTTGATTGCCTCAGAATTAAGACTTTGCTTCCCAACACGTTTTAAAGTGTTAAAATTCGCGTCCATAGAAAAAAAACCGATTCTAGCATCAAACCCTTCTTCTAACATTGTATTAGGTTCAGTTACGTAGATTAAATTCCTAGTGGTGTCTAACAAGTCGTTAGCTCGGTTCTCTGTTCCGTAATATAAATAGGAACAAAGTGTTAGAACAGGTACAATTAAAAGTAAAATGGTTAGAACAATGAGGATTGTACTTATCTTTGCTTGGTATTTTGCTAATTTAATAATTCCTTTTGAAGCTTTTTCTTCAAAGTGTAAAGTGGTCCCGAAATCTAAATTAGCTTTTTTAAACAACTCATTGTATTCATTATTAGTCGCCTCTTGATCTTCTTTAGATGTTAAATTACTATTATTACTTTTTTTATCGAGAAATTGTTCGTTATCGTTATCCTTCTTCATGTAGTATGCCCCTCTTTTCAAGAATCGTTTTTAACTTTTTCCTCCCACGATAAATATGACTTTTTAAAGTGTTAAGATTTAACCCCAGCACTTCAGCTGCTTCGTGCATTTTGAATTGATGTAAATCACATAAAAGGATGGCTTGGGATTCTTTTTCGGGTAGAGTATGAATTGATTGTATTAACTGGCTTAATTGATCACGCTCTATGAACTGATTTTCCGGAGTATTGTTATCCAGTAATTCTAGTCCCTTAATTTCTTCAATAAGTGCATTTTTTTTGTTTTTTCGTCGTGTGAAATCAATAAATGCATGGTATCCAACTTTAAACAACCAAGCCTTAATATTTTCAATTTCATTATCCTCAAGATGTAAAAAGGCTCTAAAGAAAGTTTCTTGGACTAGTTCCTCTGCAACGAAATGATTACAGGAGAGGGAAAGCAGGTATCTATACAAGTCGTTAAAGTAGCTGGAGTAAAGAGTTTCTAGGTTCATTCTTTCCTCCTTTCACTACAACCACGAATGAAGACAGGAAAAAGTTGCAATAAATAATAATTTACTGATGAATTTTAAATTTATTTACATGCCGATTATTGTGGCGGTCCCAAAGAAGTAAATATTCAGCTTATGGTCTGATCATGTGAAATATAGTTACCAAAATACATTCGTGCAGATGAATCTCAATTTATTAACTCCTTCATCATAGCACAACCGAAATAGCTCAATTTGAATTCCTTAAACGGTAAGAGTGAAGAAAGATAACAATGATTAAATGACGGATTGTAGAGCCAGTGCAACAGCTCCTCTGTAAATCGTTCGTGAGTGATTTTCCAGTCCAGACATTTTCGGGGAGGTGGTTGATGAGGAAGAACATGCTCCAGCACTTTTATCGCGGTTTACAGACGCATCTTCAGTTTGATGAAGGTAGCTAAACAGTTTTTGCTTTCCCCACGACTGGGTTTACCGAATCCAGTTCCAGAACGAAAGGCTCCCAAGAGGATACTTCTTTGACGCGCTCTTGAATTGACTTCCTACCGCAAACTTCCCACGTTTCTCTGCCGGTGGTTTCCGTTTAGACACGGGGAATGGAGAACACAATCAAACTTAGTTGAGGTGTGTCCAATGAGTAAAAAAGTTAGTTTTTAAGTCCTCCGACTGATAATTGTTCAAGGTAAAGAAAAACGGATTGTTCAAGTAGCGAGAGAACAGGGAGTCTCGCGACAAGCTGTAAGGAAATCTTTTTAAAAAATTGCAAAGATCAGCTGAGGCTCAAAATAAATAGTAAGGAAAGGTACCTGCTCTTATTCTGCTTAAGGCTACATGTTCCTAATCAGTACAAACATATTTATCATAAGGCGTCTTAATATTATCGTTTTCAAATAGTAGAGGCCTATAGAACAGTTTCTTGTTCTGCTTCTTCTGAAAAAGAAATTACCCTTTCTATATGGAAATATCCCCTTCAAGTTTACTCTTTCCTCATGTGACATAAGGTTTTTTTGAGTGTCTACTTGAAAGGGATAGTACTATATTAAGAAGTGGAGATATTTATACATTTTAAGTATTATCTATTAGCATCCTTCGAAATAAATGATAATGGCATTAGCTATAATATAATATTGAGTTCTATATCTGCGAGCGCAGTTCTCGAGAATCCCATCGCACTCGCAGTTACCTTCGCCGAAATTTGCCCAGCAACGATCGTGTGCTACGCAACATTCATCTAATTCGTTAATGGGGGCGCCCCCACCTCTAGCCATATTGTATCCACAGTTTTTACCACAATGCTGATAACCACCAGGAGCACAAAACTCCGTAGGATCCCAAGCAGTAGTAATTTTATTGTTAGTTTCTCCGGGGGTGTATGTCTCGTCATGAAAAGGTGGAGTTTCCACCTCTACGTCTAGATCAACTCCATCATAAGGTGAATTAGTGACGTGAGTTCTTCCTTTTTTCACATCTAATTGTTTCAATTCGTTCCCCTCTAAAATATCTACACCAAGGGAGTAAGTAACTTCTGTACTGTCAATTTCATTATAACCAAAGGCATGAAATACAAGTTTCTTATCTTCACTAATGAAATAAATCATTTTTCCTACATTTAATTTTTTGTTTGTTGTATATAAGTCACTCACAAAAGTAGCTTTGATTTTTAGGTTTTCAAGAGAAAATTTCGAATACTCTGTATCAATTAATTTTGAAATTTTCTTATAATCAGGGCTATTTGTAAGCTCAGTTAAAAAATCGGTTGTTTCGATTATTGTCATAGGTCGACCATTAATTATATTCATCATAACTATATACACTCCTCTAAAATTGAAATATAAAGGCGGATAACGCACAAATCTTATCAAAAGCTAATCATTAAGGTGAACAGCCACATGAATAAAAGACCGGATTGTTCTTAAATACACCGCGATATGTTGCTGGGCAGTCAGGTCCGAAGCCACAGCATTTAGGCAGTTGGTAACAGCCAATTTCCGCTTGAATCTGCACTTGCTCTTGCTGGGAAGCATTTGTCTGAGTAGTTTTCTTCTCATTCATAATTTAATTTCTCCTTTCGATTTAATTTGTTACAACTATAAAAGTGAGTTATGTACTAGATATAACAACCCAATATTTATAAGTTTATCGTTTTCCTCCCCCTTTTATTAAAGCTGCATACATGAAATGCCCATATTGATGTTAGACTAAAAAGTGGACACCGAGAGACGAGAAGCGAGAATAAAACCAAATTCATTCGAGGTGCCAAAAGAGCAGTGAGCGAAAGAAGCGAAGAAGTCAGGTCGAGCAGAAAATTAGGCAGCTGTTCCTTCAATCTAGGATCGTGAAGAATACCAAGCGACAACGAATTCCAAATATCAGATACCCGTCCATGAAAAACACCTGAACCAGCAGTTTTCTGCTCAAACGCCAAGGGAAGTATGGATGAAGAATGGTTTTACCTGCCCAGCGTCATGGATCCTGTATACCCGACAGGTTGTGGGCTTCCAAATGGGATCTTGATGACAAAGGAACCGGTCCTTTCAGCATTGGAGCGTGCTTACCAGGCTCACCGTCCTGCCAGTGAAGTTCTGCACCATTCGGATCGGACAGTCAGTATGCGGCTCAGGAACACCAGAAAAAGCTTGTGGATTACGGCATGAAAGGCAGCATGAGCCGAAAAAGGAATTGTTATGACAATGTCTGCGTTGAATCGTTTCACAGCATTTTGAAAGAGGAACTCGTGTATTTGGAGCATTTCAAAACTAGAGAGGAATATATAAGTTTTACTTGGAGTTCTACTGCTTGAGGGAGGGAGTTCCTAATAAGTAATGACGCTTTTTCTTGGAAGCCACTAGTGTTCTAACGTCTTACGTCCGGAGTGTATAACTTGAACTTAAAACATGCCTAGAGGCTTTTGAAAATCGAGTAATTACAGACTTAGAGTAGTTGTGAGAAACATACTTTCATAAGACCATTTTACAGAAATTTTGCGGTGATGAGAGCAACTCATGAACTGATTCTTTTGTATGATTGTAATTATAGCTATATTTCGTACTATCAGGTCATGAGTCGTTTTTTTTTAGCAAGGCGATAAGTTTTTAATTTTAGATCAACTTATCCAAAGCTCTTTAACAAATTCAGCATTCCGTTTCCTTCTATAGCTGGATTTCCAAAGAGCAGCGAACTGCTTTTAATTAATTGAGCATAAATTTCTGGTTCAGTAAGATCCCTTTTGAATAGGATTCTGCCTTCTTCGATGATCAATGCTAATGCACCAGCAACGAAAGGGACTGCCATAGATGTACCACTAAAAGAGGCATATTTATTATTAAGGAATGTGGAATATATGTCTTCACCCGGAGCGACAATGTCAAGTTGCTCGTTTTTGTTAGAAAATTTTGAAATTAATTTTGTTGCTCCGATAGACCCAACTTCTATCACTTCATTGTAAGCACCGGGATATCTATATTCCCGATCACTCTCCCCGTTTCCATCATTTCCGGAAGCAGCGACTATAGACAAGCCGTGTTCCACTGCATAGCGGATAGCATCATGCAGAAGAGGATTGTCCTTTATGGTACCCAAAGACATTGCCATAATGTTAACTCTTTCTCCGTTGGGCCCTCTCCATAATATTGCGTAGTAAATAGCCTCAATTAAATTATTAATATCTCCATCTCCGTCATTGGTTAACGTTTTTAAAATGAGAATGCTGGCTCGTGGGGCAACTCCGATGTTAACTTTTTTATTGTTAGCTGCAATAATTCCTGCAACATGAGTCCCATGTCCATTGCCATCCTGATAGTTATGCGGATCATTGTCATAGTTTGAAGTGAAATTTCTCCCACCAATGATGTTGTTTTGTAGATCTTCGTGCTTCATATCTATTCCGGTATCCAACACAGCAATGACAACATTAGATCCAAAAATATTCCGCTTCCAAAACTGTTCAGCATGAATTATTTCTAAACCCTTGTTTTCTTTGTTTGTAGCAGTTTTAATATTATAGTTTGGTAATCCTATCGATTGTATTTTCACTCTATCTCACATCCATTCTCTTTTGTTAATTAAGAAAGTGTCAGTGATATTAAAAAATACAACTAAAGTTTTAAAATTAAAAGTCGGTCATTCAAGGAACGTGTAACAGAAGCTCTGACATTGAGGCATGCATTACATTCACCCCCAGAACACATGTGCTCATTGATAAAACTCAAAGTCAAATAGTCGATGTCCCGTAAGGGTAACTGCTATGATAATGCTCAATGGATACAAAAAAAGATGACTCCTGATGAAAGCCATCTTTTTGAAATCTGAAGAGTCTTGGTAAAAAACCAGTCGCCCATATATGAGATTCAGTTCAGGTAAAACACGGCCTATTTCCAACAGCTAATCACTTTTTATCTGATACTTCTAAATCGGATGCTGCCAAGGAGTGGGGATGTTATCAGTATCTTTAAGTTATCATTGTTCTATAAAATTTTAATTTCCATGGAAGCCGAGACAGCCTGCTTAATAAATAGGGCGATCCTTCTGGTCGGCAATGCCGCTTTTACGGTAGAAATACGTATTGATCCGATCCCGCCATTCTTTGGCATGCTCAGCCTGATGCTCCAGCCGCTCCAACACCTGTTCATACATGGTATCATTCAGCTGCCCTCGTAGACTAACCCATGTGTCTCGAAGATGGGCCGCACGTTCTGCACCTTCAAAATGGGTATCATAAATGTGCTGTATGATAGTTTGGCCGGAATGGAGCAAGTGTGTATAAGGAACATGGTGAAAGAATAAGAGCAGCTCATCCGGACAGGTGTCCGTAGATTCATAGATATCGGCATGGGGAGCAAAATATTGTCCTGCATAGCCGGTCCCGGTTGCGGTCGTGCGATCTACTCCAATCCCTCGGCAATCAGCAAAATGGTAGGTTCCCCACTTGGAATATTCGTACCCGTCTACATCCGGCCCATAGTGGTGATCGGGACTGACCATCCAGCCGACCCCCAGAGGGGCGGTGTAGGATTCGTAGATATTCCATGAATCGAGCAGCATCTGCTTAATGGTAGAAATTAAATCTGTGTCGCCTTCGCTATTCCCTTGTCTGCCAAACGTCAGCCGAACCCACTCATCAGCGATTTCCTCCGCAGACAGCTCCGGGTCCCATGCCAGTCGACCATAGCCATAAAGATTGGACTGGGCGAGCAAATGTCCGGTCCAATTGGTGTCTGCACCAATATTGGATACAGCGGCTATTCCATAGTTGGTAGGTTTGGGAGAATGCAGGGCGCCACTCACAATACGCTTGATGGTGGAGCCTTTTCCTTGGGCGTAAGTATCAAAATCCAATACTTCCTTCCATTGCGGAACAAGGTAACATAGATGCTTCTGTTGGCCGGTGTACTCTTGCGCAATTTGAAATTCCAGCAGTACCTGAGTGGATTCCAGCGCACCGAACAGGGGGGAGACAGGCTCCCGCACCTGAAAATCCATGGGACCATTTTTGATCTGTAAAATGACATTTTCCCGAAACAGCCCATCCAGTGGTTTAAAATGGTCAAAGGCTGCGCGAGCTCGATCCGTCTTGCGATCGCGCCAGTCCTGCTTGCAATTGTAGACAAAGCAGCGCCAAATCACACGTCCGCCATAGGGCTGCAACGCATCTGCCAGCATATTGGCTCCATCGGCGTGATGGCGCCCGTAGCTGAACGGTCCGGGCCGATTTTCGGAATCGGCTTTGACCACAAAACCACCCAGATCAGGAACGGCGGCGTAAACTTCCTGGGCTTTGGTCTGCCACCATTCAGCTACAGCTGGTTCCAAGGGATCGGCTGTAGTTAACCCGCCGAGCTGAATAGGACTGGCATAGTTAATGCTCAAGTAGATCTGTATGCCATAGGCGCGGAATACCGCAGCTACTTTGGCCACATCCGGTAGGAATTTATCTGTAATCAGCTCGGTTTCTACCTGATGGACATTCACATTGTTAATGGATAGCGCTTGAATGCCTACAGAAGCGAGTAGACGGGCATAGTCTCGCAGGCGCTCCATATTTGCAGTAAAGGCATTATTGTCGTAGAAAATGGACCCACCCGCATACCCGCGTTCAATACTACCATCCATGTTATCCCAGTGGTTGATCATACGGATGGGATTAGCTGGATTAGACAATAGGTCTAGAAGGGGAGCGTGCAATGATTCCTCGGCGGCGGGTTTCAGTTTGCCGTCTAATCCTCCTTGAAGGTAGCGCAGCAGATGAAAGACTCCATACAATACGCCTTTGGAGGTCTGCCCCGCGACTATAACGTACGGTCCTTTGAACTCATCGTTACTGTGCAAAGCTGAATATGCCGGATCTGGCATCTCTAGCCCGCGAATTCGGTAGCCTTCCGCGCCCACTTCTGCCTGTTCCGTCGCACTGAATCGTTCTGCGACCAAAGGATGCGTTGGGAACGTACCCAGCGCAATGAATGGCGCATTTACAGGAACGGTGCTGATTTTCGGCTGCTGTCCAAACATGGAGGTCAATCCGTGCTGAAGCTCACTCGCAGCCGATTGAAGCACTTCATCTGTCTCATGGACCACGATGACCCTGCACCAGGCGGGCAGCTTTTGTACCTTACTATTGCGGCTGTAATGCAGCCAAGCCGCATAGCCGCTTTCTTTTGGCATATCCATAAGCTTGCTCATATTGGAGCCTCCTTTTGGGCAGGTGAAGATGATCCTCAGACATGCTGTTTCTGATCCTGACTCATATGCTCTGGGAGAGTCAGACGGTTGCCGTTGCCTTCATACAGCCACAAAATAGCGGTAACTCCGCGCGGATAATATTTACTGCCGTGGGCAATGCCGGAGAGTATCTGATCGCTCCAGCACCAATAGGATTCTTCAGGGTGAAGGAGCCATGAGACGTGGGCAGCGTCTGCGGCCTGCCCAGCTTCTTCCCAAGGCAGTTCCAGCAGCTCGCGGGCAATAAACTGTGACAGATAGATTTTGCTCAGCCAGGAGTTGTTACTGGTCGAGGACAGCTTCCAGCCTCCGTCTTCAAACAGACAAACTCCCGGTACCAGCACAGTTTCCAAATGACGCCGCAGTGCTTGGATATATCCACCGAACCGTCCATCAGACTTAAGCGCAGCCTCACATCCTGTAAAGTAAGGAAAGATCAGCCCCTCAATGGCAGGAATAATCTGCGAGTCATTACCTTCCTGAATAACTGCTGGAATATAGCCCTTGTCTGTCATATGTGCTGTGATCGCTGCTGCGCATTTGTCTGCCTGTAAGCCAGCCTCCTGTGAAAGGGAGTTAAGCCCTTTTGAGGCAAATATCTTTTCCAGAGCAACATATACCGCCCAGCATTTGCTGCCCAGATAGATGTTGTTGCGGGACTGACCCAGAGATACGTCCAGACTGTCGTAGGTCGTAATTTCCGCGCCTCCCCGGGTTCTAGAGCTGTCCAAGCCCATCAAGCCGTTTCGTTGTGCCGGGTCGGGGTGATCCCGTCGTAGCATGCTTTCGAAGCAGTCACACAAAACAGGTAGCATACGTGTCGTAAATGACTGATCCTGTGTCTGCTCGATATATACTGTGGCGCAGCAAAGCCAGTTCACCAGTTCCTCGTGGCTCATGTAAGAGAAGCAGT
>RCUE01000120.1_pt1 | contig 30770 bp, 27 predicted proteins | sample 2166111 | NCBI WGS metagenome assembly RCUE01 (sample SAMN09930795, study PRJNA488358) | compost metagenome | feature: garden; material: soil; isolation source: compost soil in phenylacetonitrile-enriched culture | place: Germany: Experimental Botanical Garden Goettingen | collected 2016-01-27 | reverse complement strand
CCAATAAAAATGTGATTTCGGATCTTGGCATCGGCGCGATCCTGTTCGAAGCCGCCGCTCAATCTGCCCTGCTTACCGTCGACATTAACCTTGCTTCGCTGAAAGATTTGGATGTCAAACAATCCTACGAAGCTAAAACAGCCGCACTCCTCCGTGAAATCGGACAAATCAAAGAACAAACCTTATTGATGGTGCGCAGCCGAATAACGGGCTGACCATTGGAAGAACCCGTCCCAAGTCATATTCTGCTTCCATGCTCAAAAATAGCCTCTCAAACCCGCCTCTGCTCGTGGGTTTGGAGGCTATTTTATTGGAATCCAACGATTTGTGGAAAACTTTTCTATATATTCTTCGTCTATTGATAAGGAGATATTCCCCAAGGCGTTATTTAACCTTATATACATTGATGAAGAAATGAGGAAAAACGCATGAAAAGACGTACTCTGTTAATCAGTATGATCGCGCTGTTATTGTTCAGCTCCAGTGCATGGGCGGCCGGTGATGAATCGGCGTCCCGTATTCGTTCATATGATTCCGGGAGTCTGATTCAATCCGATGGAAGCTTGTGGTTATGGGGCTATAATCAATCCGTACCGACTCGTGTAGAGGATAAGCCAAACGTTGTAAGAACATTTTCGAATATAATCCAGGAAGGCGATCTGATATTTACCTTACAAGATCATTCCGCCTGGTATGTGCCAAGAAACAACATTTCTGAATCCGTGAAATTCATTTCTCTGGAAGGACTACCAAACATCATAAACGTGCGTATTATGAATGATCATGTGCTCGCCCTAAACGCCGAAGGAACCGTATTATCCGCTGATCGAATCGAAAATGGTGGCAACTTTGCTCCTTTTCAAACCCTATCCGGCATCGAAAATGTTACAGAATTGGATAGTTACTATGAAAAAAGACCGCAATATGAGGAACGCTGGATCTTCTTGAAGAAGGACGGAAGTGTATGGAAAAATACAAGGTCCTTGCAGGGCTTCGAGCTTGTTCCATCATTAAAGGATATTACTGCTATCTCCAAAAACATAGCCTTAAAGAAAGACGGTACTGTATGGACATGGCCCAAAGAATTTGATAAAAATGTAACTCCGTCCGAAACTTTATCCGTATCGCAGATTCAAGCCTTATCGGACATCAAAATAATTAAGACCAATGGAAGTTCCAATCTCGCGATTGATCGACAAGGACGGTTATGGTTCTGGGGTGAAACGGTCACAGGTTACTCAGATAATACAACCTATCACAATGAAAATACCCCTGTGCTATTATCAGGAGTAAAAGATGTTAAAGACGCCTTTTTCGCCGAACGCTCCATACTCGCCCTCACCACAGCTGGGAATGTATATGTTGCGTCTCTAGATGGTGAAAAGTTACCATCCAACGCCCCCTTTACATTGCTTGCTAAAAATATTCAAAGTATCAAAGCAGGTCCACGGCACGTAATCATGCAAAAAGCAGATGGGGCCTTATGGGGCTGGGGTGTCAACAAACACGCGCAGCTAGGTATAGGAGACTATGAGTTTCTGTATAGTTCACCAGTTCCTGTACAAAAACCGATTCTTGTCCGTCTCAATGGTTCGCCTGTCTCTCTGAGTAATGGTGTCATTACCCGCAACGGGCAAGCGTTTATTCCCCTTCGTTCTGTTTTTGATAAACTGGGGGCCGAGATCGCTTATGATTTCAACAGCAAAATAGCAAAAATAGATCAGTCCAAGGTAGAAGATCACCCTGTCTTTCTAGAAATAAATTTCAAAACCAGCCAAGCAAAAGTGAACGGTAAAGCTGTAAAGCTTACCAATCCGCCCTTCATGGTGAATGGTATTGGTTATCTTCCATTAAGGCTGATCAGCGAAACGCTGGGGGCCAAGGTAGATTGGATACAAAAAGAAGATACTATTGAAATTACGACAAAATAGTAAATCAAAAACCAGTCCAAACATGATTCATGTTGGACTGGTTTTTAATGCTATATACTGTGTATAATATGCGATCTCTTATCTATTTCAACAATTTGTTATAGCGCAGAATCTGCTTATTGTTTAGCTTTATTCTCTTTTTCTCTTTCGACCAGCATATCTACGATCATATCAATTTGCCCGGTAATAGCGATTGGATCATAGCGATAATACGTATCAAAATCGTTAAAGAACACTCTATTGTTCTTCACCGCAGGAAGATTCCCCCATACAGCGGACGACTTCAGTTGCTTGAGCGCGTCACCCTTTTTCTCGGGATCATACGTAGTCAGGAACATATAATCTGCGTCATACTGTGGCAATACCTCCATCGAAAGCTGCACCGTTTGTTCCTTGGAGTTCACAGTTTTCTTTGGCATATTCAGTTTGAGCGCATTGTAGACAGCTTGTCCGCCTCGACCCGCATTGTCGCCAAAGATCCAAAGTGCGTGCTTGTCCGTCAGCTCATACAGACCGAAAGTTGCCTTTTCGTCAATCACACCTTTAAGACGTGCGCGACCTTCAGCGGCCTTTTTATCAAATGCAGCAATAAATTGCTCAGCCTTCTCCTTTTCCCCGGTGATATCGCCGAACAACTTGACCGTATCATAAATATTAGTCGTCGTGCCGTACGGAATATACAGGGTAGGTGCAATTTTAGACAAAGCCTCATAATTCGTACCCTTCATAACCACGATCAGATCGGGTTTGAGTTCCAGCGTCTTTTCCAAATTGGTCGGATCACCCACCTCTTTGGTTCCCTTTTCCTTCAGCAAATCGGTCAGAAAGGGATTTTGAAACGTTGTCGGCTCTACACCCACCACATTAGCACCTACGGACAGCAGTTCTCCACCGTAAAAATCCGTTACAATACGCTGTGGCTTAGCAGGAATTTGAATATCCCCTTTAACCGTTTTAAAGCTTCTAGTCTCTCCAGTAGTAGCCGACTCTTGCTTATCTTCTGAAGATGAAGCCGGATTACTTCCATTATTATTTCCGCCGCAAGCGCTGATGAATACAGACAATACAAGTAACATAGCTGTCATCATAAAATACGATTTTCTTCTCAACTGATTAGCCCCCTATATATTGTGGAGAGATCTCCCCGATACACATGATAATGATTATCAATATCGTAAGAAATATATCAAGCGTCGTCCTTGCTGTCAACTGAAAAACGAACTTTGTACATTCCTCCTTAATAAATCAAAAGACCTGCCAAAATGATGGTCAGGTCTTTTTCGTGGAGCCGTATTCAAAAGCCTACACATTGGGGCTAGGTTGCTGAAGGCTGCTTTCTGGTGATCGCTGTTTTGTTTTATATTCTTCTCCCCAATCTTTCATCAAGTTAATAATCGGGATGAGCGTTTTTCCGAATTCGGTGAGAGAGTATTCAACCTTAGGCGGAACCTGTTGGTAGACTTCACGGTGCACGACTCCGTCCTCTTCCAGCTCGCGCAATTGGAGTGTCAGCATACGCTGAGTAATTCCCGGACAGATCCGCCGAAAATCACTAAATCGCTTAGTCCCATACATGAGATGATATAAAATAATCCCTTTCCATTTGCCCCCAATCACGTCCAGCGTGAACTCAACTGGACACGCCTGATCATTTCCAGCGGTACATTCCCCAAAGCCGCCTTTCCGATTACGCATAGGCTTTTCTCCTCCTTAGTATCATTTTATATACTACAGCACATTAATGTGCGTACTTCAAAAACGGTCATGTATATTCTAATATTAAGCATGTCACTTGGTAAGCGTCAATCTTAATCAACATCTATAAGGAGTGGAATAACGATGGAAACCTTAGCTACTACTAAAGATCAAATCTTATCTGCATACGAGTTCAGACATGCAACGAAGGAATTTGATAGTCATAAGAAAATTAGCGATTCCGATTTTGATTTTATTCTTGAAACCGGTCGTTTATCTCCAAGCTCGTTTGGCTTTGAACCCTGGAAATTTGTTGTCGTTCAGAGTAAAGCTATGCGTGAGAAGCTGCTGCCTTACTCTTGGGGGGCACAAAAACAACTGCCAACAGCCAGCCATTTTGTACTCATCCTCTCTAGACTTCCTGAAGATATGGTAGCCTCCTCCGATTATATCAAGAGTATGATGGAGAACGTGCAGCAATTACCAGCTGAAGTGATGCAAGGCAAAGAGAAAGTATATGACGCCTTCCTAAAATCAGATTTTGCGCTGGAGGAAAACAAAAGAGCCTTGTTCGAGTGGGGCTGCCGACAAACCTACATCGCACTGGGCAACATGATGACTGCCGCAGCTCAAATCGGCATTGATTCCTGCCCTATCGAAGGTTTTAATAAACAGGAAATCGAACGCATCCTCTCCGAAGAAGGCATTATGGATGCCAAGCATTTCGGTATTTCTTGTATGGTGGCATTTGGCTACCGTCTCAACGAGCCGCGTGGCAAAACTCGGCGACCTGTAGATCAGGTTATTGAGTGGGTGTAAAACCTTTTCTCTAAAACAAGGGGGTGTCCCCACAGCCATTTCGATGGCTGTGGGGACACCCCTTTTTCATAAAACCTCAGCTCTTAATTTTTTCCAATTACTTACTGATAATTCACTTCTTCTGCAAAGTAAATATCCTTCAAACGATCCTTTACGCGTTGAATTTCATCCGCTGTTAAAGGAGCCGTTGGACATAGCTTGAAGTTCCTTCCGGTGACATAGCTTACGTCCGTGTGACCATCCAAGTTGTAGTCCATCTTCGGAACCGGCTTTTGGGTATAATCGGTAAAGTCAATAATGGACCATGCCGCATCTCCATCCTCTTTGGATAAAATAATCCGCTGTGAGGCATTTTCGGTCCACAAATAGCGCAGATTTGCTGGTGAATTATTGGAATCCATAGCCGTCTTAATACCTGAGCCTCTAAACATGAGCGTAAACTCCGTATGATCATTATTGGATCCTGCTACCGATTCATAAATCTGTTTCAGCCCGTCCACGCCTACAATCTCAACCTTGCGATCAACAGGGAAGTGGTTCACAAAATTCTCCCATATTGGAGCCATGTTATGGGTGTTGGCAAGTGCGTTGATGTCCAAAATAATGGACAAGTAGTTTACCGTATTTATACGTTGATAAGGGTTATCCAAATATTGCTGTACTATATACAGTTGTGGTGCCGCATCCGTCTCCGTCACATAGGGGTCACCCGGATGAAGAGTCCAGCGTGAGGAATCTTTGGTATAGCGTGATCCAATCGGATCAATCGTAACCGAGTTCATGAATACGGTACCGCTATTATCTGCTAGTCCCTGTGCGGGAACAATTGGATTGTCCTTATGGGACCAGTAAGGCATCAATGGAGAGCCCTCACCATACATACCGTTCACATTATATTGTGTAGCCGACCATCCCATCGCGGAAGTAATCCGATAGTGATCTTTAAGCCATTGAGTCTGTTCGGGATTTACCGTAAAGCTGGTCAATGATTTCGGAAGATACTTCCGATATTGGTCTGTATCCATGCTTTCAAACACCGATGGTGATCCCATTGTACCGGATTGGTGCAGCTCATTGAATGCATTGTAACGATACATGTACAGCCACTCATCCATCTTTGCTTCCCATATAGGAAGCTCGTACTGGTTCGGATACCCCATCAGAATTCCGACTTCATCTCCATACTGATCGACATATGCCAAAACCTGTTTAAGCTGCGGGCGATTTGCTTCTACAAAAACAAATCCGTTTTCCATCGCCCACGTCACTTTGATATTGGGACCAAAGTGGTCCATCAGCAATTGACGCGCTTGCTTGATTTGATCTACCGTCGTCGCGCTTCCCTGCAGCATGATGGAGACAGCAAAGTATTGCTTTTTGCGTCCCCCGGGTTCTACCGTTAATTCCGCATCAGATGTGAAGTGAACCCCTTGAGATGGTGACTCAACCGTGATCTTTAATGGAATGACCGAGTTTACTGTCGGAATCAAATGCAGGTTGGCAATCTTCCCATCCTCATCAAATATTCCTCTGGAATCCTCTACCCGAAGTATCAAGTCTGAGGGCAGCAATCCAGGAGCTATAACCTCTCCATTAGCATTATGAAATACGTAGGACATATTCCAAGCAGCAGGATCTAAAGTAGCAGCCTCTGAAATGGTATACGTAGCCAAGTATACGGACCTGATTACGTTCGGTGGCTCTGCCGGCGGAGTCTTCCCTTTCACGATCAGCTTGGCCTGAGCTGTAAGGACCTGATAAGGTTTGGCAACGGTGACCTTCATTTCTACAGGAATGAAGCTGTCCGCAACCGGAATATTTTCGGGATGTGCAATTTTCCCTTGTTCATCAAAAATACCTAACCCATCACTAAATGTGTACGTAACACTTGTGACGCTGGCAGCAGGAATGCTTACGGGTCGCCCTTTATTGTAGAGCTGAAAAGATAGCTGATACGAAGGGTATGTCTCCGGTTGATTTACCAGCTCCTGCGCCTTGATCACGACCTCATCTACCAGAAAATCCGAAGAATGATCCGGTGGATCTACCGGAATTACTGGTGGTTTGGGTTTAGGTCCCGGCGGTGTCACCGACGGTTCCGGCTTCGGTTCTGGTGGTGTCACCGGAGATGCTGGTGAATCAGGGCTTGGGCGATGCCTTTTAGGCTCCTCGACTTCCGAATTCACAGGTTGTTGACTAATTTCCGGTGTCACATCGACCTCGATCTTCTTCGATTCTTGTTGGCTGGTCGTCTGAGGCATCGTTGCAGTTCCATCTCCTAATGACCCTAGCAAACGCTTGGCACGTTCTCTCAGACCGTCACCGCCTAACCATATTCGATAAGCAACCAGCGTGGCATCCTGCCGTCTCACAGACTCTTTAGGATGGAAATAGTGATTCGTATCTCCCTCGATCAGTTCCAGCCGTTCCATCAGCCATACGCTCGTTTGTGCATAATCTGATATATCAGATTGATCCACAAAACTGGATATACCAGCCGATCGGGTATCTTCAGTAACACCAAAATAGCGGGCATACCAAACGGCCATATCCTGACGAGTCATATTGTGCTTGGCACCGAATAATTGATCACTAATTCCTTTCGTAATGCTCTCTTCCTGTAAGGCCTGTACATAAGGTAGAGCCCATGGTGACACATCACGAAAAGAAGTTACGCCTCTGTTATTCGATGTTCGCTTTAAGGTTTTAGCGAAAATGCTTGCCCATTCCTGTCGCGAGATAAAATGTAAAGGTCGAAAGCTCCCATCCTGATAACCCGTAACATAACCTTGAGCAGCCATGGCCTCAATCGCATCAGCTGCATAGGAATGTTCGATATCGTTAAAGGCTCTGTCCGCAAAAACAGGCGCACTATGTATACAGAACAACCAGACAGCCAGTAAACCAGCCATGTAATGCCTAATTTGTTTTAACTTTTTTTCATAATTCATTATTCGGAATCATTACACCTCCTTTACTAGATAGCACTGAGCCACTTTCGCCTGTACTTTCATATCAACTTTGAAAATTAGTCTCTCTTGTTTTCAATCGGTTTTTCATTACTGTTAACACCAAACTGTATATACTTGAATTATCGGAATAATCTCCCTAGGATTGAATAAAGCCAGTAAAAAAAGTAGTTTTGGCAATCTACTATCCTGTTTATTCACCATCTTTTTTTAAGCCGTAATTCCCTATCACTAAACAATGGTTTTCATTGGTAATTAAATATTTATCATCTTTTTGTGTTACTATGTTGATCCCGTATACAAATAAAAAAAGAGATAACATCTGTATCCGCATTCGCTTGAAGAATACAAAATGTTATCTCGTTCTCGTGTACATATATACTTATAAAATCCTGTCTGCTGTTTTAATTCTCTTTAAACTCAGAACCCTTATAAACATAAAAGTAGCCGTTTAAAGCCCCATTTTGTGGATAGGCAGCAGGATCTTTGCCTTTTATTTGACCAACCAACTCTCGATTTATAAACGCAGGGGGGCCTTCCTCAACTAGCGCTTCAGCAGACATTCCAGTGATTGATTTTACTGTGTTGGACCAGAATGTAACTAAGTAGACATCGTCAGCATTAAAATGATAGCGTCCTTCACTTGGAGTTCCCTCATAAAACAGCTCTGCCAAAGAAGCTGCCTCAGACCCTCTCATAAAAATTCGAATCTCATCGGTTCCGTTCCATGTATGAGGAACTCCACCTTTTGGATTAACGTATTCTACAGTTTCTGGCTCCTTGTCGCTAATAAAATCAACAACTGCATATTTATAAACCTCATCTGTTACACTCTTGGTTGCAATTTCAGTTGTTTTCTCTGTTCTATAGCCACTGAACTTTCCATACACATTCGGGGTTTTGCCAATAGCAGCTAAGGCCTTTTCCTGATCCATGAATCCGGCTCTTCCAGCTACTGGTGTCAGCCTGTACGTCTTGATTTCAGTCCCCTTGTACTGATCCCAAGTGTATTCGTAATAATATTTCGCATAAGATACTCCACTGTTCCAGCCTACGGATAACAGCATGAGAATACCTATCATGAATACTAACGGCCATTTTTTCAACTTCATACCCTCAACCTCTTTTCTCCAAGTACACTCAAATCATCATTAGCATTATAGCTTTTCAATAAATCTATCGACAGTTAAATATTAGAAGAAAGTGTGGATAAATTATGTCCTTGATAATTTACTATTTGCCTGTGTTTTACTGATCGGTTGCAGCTTTGAGACGTTTTTCCATTTCTGTAGACACCATAATGTTTAATAGCCCCATAAGATTATTGGTCTCATCTCTTGCTTTTTGATAGGCCGCAGCGAAGGCTTTTTCATTCGCGGCAGGGTTTTTAATGTCACTTAGTTTCTTCCACTCGGGCTTAACGCGTTGATCGTACATATCGTACAAGCTGATGTCTGTAGGTGTCTGGGCAACAGGCATCATAGACTCAAATTCTGAGGCAACCTTAAAAAATCCCAGCGTATTTTGGACCGATGGACTAGTGTAATCATGCGTCTTCATCGCTTCTTCTAAAATATGAAGTCCCTCGCGTGACAAATAAAGCATCTTGACGAGTCCTCTTTCTGTATTAGAAGTTTCCTCCCACTTCTTGTAGGACTCCCCTGGAGCAACTCCCTCTGTAAAAAAATTATAAGCTTCATGAATAAATTCATCTGTATTCAGGTGGATGGGTTCTTCTGTATATAAATTCACGACAGAATCACTGTAATTTGCAATGTTTACATGTTTTCCGGTTGGATCGGAAACTCGCCGAATCGGATGATCCTGCACTCGTACCAGCCCATAACGATCTGCAAAGGTAAGAAGCTGCTCCTGCGTCGTATTTAACCCTATTTGTCCTGCTGGCCGATCGGGCTTCGTTGCTTCTTTAGCCACGTCGGAATACGTCTTCCCATTACCTTTTGTAGCTTGGTCTGTAGTATTGCTCACAACACCATCCACACCAGCCTGTGCCGCATTGTCCACCTTGGCATTCTGTGTAGTCGTAGTCGTTGCCGTTGCTGCTCCAGTCGTAGATTCACCTTCAATTTGCTTCTTGGAGTCACCGCATGCAGTCAGCAAAGCAGCTAAACTTATTACAGCAGTCAACAAAATAATATACGCTTTTGCCTTCATTAGTATCTTCCTCATTTCCTTATGTATCTTTCTTTATACCTTCGCGGTCTGATTGTAGCCTTCAATAATATGGAATTAATCTTATCAAAAATAAAAATGAGGGAATACTGGACCATACTCCTGATTATCTTCGATGATTCTATAGTAATTCGTTGTTTTCTGAACTAAAGTCGTGGCTCTCAACCTATATAATGGGCAAATTGCCCGTTGACTTTCGGAATACTTGATCCTCGGTACTACTCCTGCCTGTTCAAGTTACATTATAGTTGGTTCCTAGTTTTCTAAAGCAGATCGTGCTGTTTTAAATCAGTAGGTTGTAGTAAATCGAATATTACAAACGAAAGCACCTGTAATTCATATAGAAATGGATGAATTACAGATGCTTTTCTATTAGTTAGTAATGAGACTCCCTATTTTATTGTTTTTATGAATATTTTCCGTTCCGGCTTCCAATGCAGTTTTGTAATATGAGCATTTATGTTCAATAACTTCCATTGTTTTTTTAAGTTCTTCCATTTGTGCTTCTACAATAGCTTTTCGTTCCATAAACATGTCATATCTTTGTTGTAGTGTGGAATCCCCACCAGAACACCAATCAATGAAATTTTTAATTTCTTTGATCGGCATCCCGGTGGATTTTAGACATTCAATTATTTTTAAAGCGTCGATATCGGATTCTTTAAATAATCTTGTTCCGCTAGATGTCCGTTCTACAAAAGGCATAAGTCCCTCCTTGTCGTAGTAACGCAAAGCGTATGCTGTAAGATTCAATTCTTTTGCAACTTCGCTGATAGAATATGTCTTCATCATATATCTCCTATTTTTAATGACATAGACTTCGAGTTAACTCTATGATACAAGGGGGATTTTATCAAGTTATTTGTTGAATGTCAAAGTCCCCTTATAGGAAAAGTAGAATCAGGTGCTATCTAACGAAATATAATTAGCAAGAAAACAACATTACTGGATAGAGGCTTATAAATCTGCGCTTGACTTAGAGTTAACTATAAGGATTAACATTGATTTGCAAGAGAAAAAGTATAATTGGAAATAAATGAAGAGGAACTTCAACCGACTTCAGCTAGTTTTCAATTTATACCGATATAACTGCATTCTCTTGAAAAATATAAATAATAGGAGGCTATTTATGATAACTGCTAAAGCACGAGCTGTCGATGGCCCAGACAAACCATTTCGATCGGCTGAAATTAAACGACGGGATCTTGTTTCACACGATGTTCTGATTGAAATTAAATATGCCGGCATATGCCATTCTGACATCCACACTGCTCACGGCGAATGGGGGCCAGTGAACTACCCTCTCGTACCTGGACATGAAATTGCAGGGATTGTCACGGAGGTAGGATCTGAGGTTACAAAGTACAGAGTTGGTGATCGGGTAGGGGTTGGCTGTATGGTTGATTCCTGTGGCGAATGTGAGAACTGTCGTAAAGGAGAGGAACAATACTGCCTTAAAGGAAATGTCCCTACCTATGCTGGTGTTGACAAATACGGCGAGCCTACACAAGGCGGATATTCTACCCACATTGTCGTAACTGAGGATTTTGTAGTAAAAATTCCAGATAACATTGAGCTTGACGTGGCTGCTCCATTACTTTGTGCAGGTATTACGACTTATTCACCGTTGAACCGCTGGGGTGCTGGTCCAGATAAGAAAGTGGCCGTTGTGGGAATGGGAGGCCTTGGCCATATGGCTATCAAGATCGCACATGCTATGGGTGCTGAGGTAACCGTTCTATCCCAAACATTAAAGAAAAAAGATGATGGCTTGCAATTTGGTGCGGACCACTATTATGCTACAAGCGAACCAGAAACATTTAAAAAACTTGCTGGGCACTTTGATTTGATTATTAACACGGTAAGTGCTGCCATCGATATGGATGCTTATTTTGCACTACTCAATCTAGATGGAACTTTGGTGAATGTCGGTGCCCCTGGGGAGCCGTTGTCACTAAATGTGATGTCCCTTATCGGACATCGCCGTTCATTTGCTGGTTCAATGATAGGAGGCATCCGTGAGACACAGGAAATGTTGGATTTTTGTGCAAAACACAATATTGTTCCTAAAATTGAAGTAATTTCGGCCGACCAGATTGACGAAGCCTACAAACGAGTGTTAGCTTCTGATGTGAAGTATAGATTCGTGATTGACATTAGCACAATGTAAGCTATGTAAATCATAAGTTGTACAAGTGATTTTAATTGTGAAGGTGTCCCCAAAGTATTACTTGGGACACCTTCACTTTATTCTGTGTACCATCCTATTGTCCATTTCCTCTTTTTGTATTTATTTGTAATCCAAAGATTCCACCCTTAGAATATAATACATTAGGAATAAATAGGAAGGTGGAACTTATCTATGTTTAAGAAAATGGATATTTACAAAATCCTCACTTTAATATTTGCTGTAGTTGTTATGATCTCTTCCTCTTTATCACTCGCATACCCAAACACCTACGAGGATTTGTACAAAGTCTCACAATTTTTTCTAGGGTTTATATTTTTATTTTCGGGAATTACAGAGTTTAAGGCTAACCGTAAGAGTATGGCAATAATCAACTTCTCCATTTTCGTTCTCACTTTTTTTGTATTTGTATTTACACTTGTAGTGCGAACTGGATAACCACACGGTTCTATACCTCAGTAACAACCTTTCCATAGCCCCTCCCTCGTCATGTAAAAGAAAAGCCGAGCGAACTCAGGTCATCTGAATTGCGCTCGGCAAATGTTACGTATTTAGCAATCTTTTAGTTTTCCTCTAATTCTTCAATTCTCTGCCGCTTTCCTATGCCAAAGACAAAATATCCAACAATGACGATCGCCATGAATATTGCCCCGACAATCAACGGCAAGCGTGTGTCTGGATTAAACCACATTCCAACGATCACAAGCAACAAAAAGACAATGGTGATGTAATTACTGATTGGAAAAAAACGAGATTTAAAGGTGTGATCCTTCATTTCATCCTTCCACTTTTTCCTGAATTTAAATTGACTGATGGCTAATGCAAACCACGGTACCATGCCTGGAAGAACACTGGCGCTGTAAATATACAGAAACAGTTTGGAATCAGGCATTAAATAGTTAAATAACACCCCTACCAGCAGCAAGGAAATGGTCGTTATTATACTATTTCTAGGGACGCCGCTTGGAGAAACTTTCCCAAAGAACTTAGGAGCTTGTCCGTTCTTAGCCAATGTATATAACATTCTGCCCGCACTGTAAATACCACTGTTACAACCAGACATCGCAGCTGTAAGTACAACAAAGTTAATGATACCCGCAGCAGCCACAATTCCTACCTTGGCAAAAGTCAGAACAAATGGACTACCGATCTCGCCTATTTGGTTCCAAGGATAAATCGTAACAATGACAAAGATTGCACCCACGTAGAAAATCAGAATACGCCAGATGATGTTTTTAATGGCTTTTCGCAGTGTCATTTTCGGATTTTCTGCTTCACCTGCCGTAATACCCACCATCTCTATCCCTTGGTAAGCCGCTGTTACAATGCAGAGTGCAAATAGAAACCCTTTCAAACCACCTGCAAAGAAGCCGCCCTGGCTGTACAGATTGGATAGACCTATCGGTTGTCCACCGTTACCGAGGCCAAAGAAGATCATCCCCGTACCCACTACTAGCATGAAGATAATGGCGACAATTTTAATCATCGCAAACCAAAACTCAAATTCCCCATAAAATTTCACAGCCGCCAAATTGGCCAATGCAATAATAATTACACCTGCCAAAGCCGGCAACCATTGCGGGATATCCGGGAACCAGTAGCCCACATATACCCCAATCGCAGTGACTTCTGCCATCCCTACGGTAACCCATAAAAACCAATAGCTCCAGGCGGTCAAGAAACCGGCTAAAGGGCTGATATATTTATGAGCAAATGTAGCGAATGAGCCTGTCACCGGTTCAAGAATCAGCATTTCCCCCATGATCCGCATGACAAAAAACATAATAATCCCAGCTAAGAGATAAGCCAACAGTACTGAGGGACCTGCCCATTTTATCGTACTTGCCGACCCCATAAACAAACCGACGCCAATCGTGCCTCCAAGCGCAATCAACTCAACGTGCCGTGGCTTTAGCCCTCTCGTTAATTGTTTCGATTCCAAAAGAACGCTCCCCTTCGTATATGTTCATCATCAAACGCTAATGATCCGGAAAACTGCCCCCAAACATTATTAATTTTTCAGACTGACGTGGTCGTGAGTGAACGACTACAAAGTAGTTCCACGATTCTTAAATATACAAGGAAACCACGTCCTATTTACCGTCCAAACCTTACTGTTTCTAAGACCGAGTCCGTAGCATTAGATGCATTGTATGACAAAAAACGCCTAAATACAACTGCTAATTAGCAGACATATTTAGGCATGAAATGGAAAGGAAGGTGATTCATGTTTTCTGAACAATGGTCAATTTAATGCGATGCATTAGAGTGCTAAACATAACTAGTTTTTCAATGATAAATATCACGATATTAAGCCTATGTATTTATTTGAGACTTTTTATAAAATTTTTCTGATCCTTGGTAAACATATAGCCACGTCGTTCATAGAACCTGTGAGCCTGTATCCGACTTGGGTGAGATAACAGTTTGATCCCGGGAAATCCATGGGACTTTCCCCACTGTTCAAGACGCTCAATCAACATGCTACCTACACCTTGATTTCTATACTTTTCTTTAACAACAAATCCTAGTATATTCACCAAAGATTCAGAAAAAAGTAATTCATGTGGGCTTCCATGAATATATCCTAATACCTCGTTGTTTTCTTCATAAACAAAGATTACATCTTTTGATTCCTTTATAATCATTTCAATTTTCTCTTTTACTTTTACTTCAGGAAATAGATATAGATTGGGATTAAAGTCTTGGTTTAACAAATAAATATCATGATATTCAGTTCCCCTAATTTCCCTAACATTTTTTTCTTTCACTTTTGAAATGCCCCCTATTTTCATCATCCGATGCTTTATGTCGAATCATTACTCCTCGCAATCTTGACCGTTAAAACAATTCAGCATACCAATAAACGCTTCAAGTTTGGAATCCTCCCATGTTGAAATGCGTTGATAAAACTCATTTTCTTTTTCTTTTAAAGCTTCTAGGGCTTTTTCACGACCATTAGCTGTCAGGGATATTAACACTCCCCGACGATCCTCAGGGTGAGTTTCACTTTTTACATAATTCAAGTGTTTAAGCTGAGTAACAAGTCGGCTGACAGAGCTTCGATCCATAGCGGTGGATTCCGCCAAAAATGTAGCGCTTGCCGGACCGTACGAAAGAAGGCAGCGTACGATCAGAAAAGCCGCAGGTTGCAATGATGGATCGAAAAGTGCCGCTGTTCTTACATTGAGTGCATGTGACGCGCTTATAAGTGCATTAAGTTGTTCACCAAGATTCAGTTCTAATTGCTCTCTTGTAGAATTTGAATGTTGAGTTTTATGATCCATATGTCTCCACCTTATTTGAATGAGTTCGAATATATTTGACATATATCAATTAAAATACATATACTTGATATATATCAATCATATTTTCGGCTTTGGTAAGTGTCAAGCAGAAGATCTACAGTATAAAGCATCTACAACCGTAAAGCGTAGGCATGAATAAGAATGTAATTGGATCGAGAATTAGGAGGATGATGTATATGTCGACATACCCGACTATTGTAATCACTGGTGCTACTAACGGTCTTGGACAATTAGTAGCAATTGAATTAGCCCAACGCGGAGCGCATCTAGTCTTAACAGCCAGAAATGAAAAGCGTGCTGAAACGACTAAAAATATTCTAAAAGATCTGGCGCCAAGTACAAAGGTAGACTTTTTTTTCGGGGACTTGTCTCTTATGAAGGATGTCAGGCGTATTGGTGATGAAATTAAAGCTAATTATCCAAAGATTGATGTATTAGTGAACAATGCTGGATTACATGGATTTGAACAGCGAATAACCTCAGAGGGTTTGGCAGAAATGATAGCCGTAAACTATCTTGCCCCGTGGCTGTTAACGCATACCCTACTCAATTCACTCATGGAATCCACAAATGCTAGGATCGTCAATGTGGCTTCTGAAGCGTCACGCAACCATGGCGAATTAAAATTACCGGAGGATTTAACAGATATATCTGCATTTACCGCAAGAGGTTCATCTAAGATATACGGAAAGACTAAACTTCTTAATATCATGTTTACAGAAGAACTTGGACGCCAGTTGGATGGAACCGGAATCGTAGTTAACGCACTTAATCCAGGATTTAACGTTACTGGCCTTGGCCGTGAGTTGGGATTTTCTTCAGTACTTGCAAAAATATTGAACACTTTGCATATTGGAGACCCACGGAGAGGAGCAGAAATTATTATTCGTTTAGCAACAGAATCTCAATATCGAGAAGTGACAGGTGGATATTTTAATGTTGGCACTGGTAAGCCGATTGTGCCGACATATCCTGGTGGGGATAGCAAGATGCAACGCCTACTTTGGAGTACTACTACCGAATTGTTACGGCAAAAAGGGGTTATGGCATGAAATAGGAGCTATTATCAAATAATGCCCCCCCAACGAATGGTTCATTTTGTAAACTAAATCTCTCTTTTAACCGATAAATACATATGCTGGTTCTGTACTTAAATATCTCCTCCCATCTTTACATATTCAAGTACAAACGTGTATTTTTCCTAAAAGGGGGCTTCCTATGAACTATCTAGACGAGCATATACTTAGCCTCAAAGCTAAAATGGTGGATCGGAAGACAGCTAATAACGATAATGTGAAATCCATTCCAGCTCAAACTCAGAAATCGGAACAGGACGGTTCCATGTTTGAAGAAACAAAGCTACTTCATATTGAAAACGATTATCTCGCATTGGAGCCCATTACAATACTACACGGAGAAATTGGTTTCTACATTCCCAAGTCCTTTACTCCTATGCCAATGGAGCAAGCTATAATCAAATATCCTTCAGAGCATCGACCAAAGGTCATTTATACCTCATCTGAGGAGACTATCAATATCACTTTTAATCCTACAGATACTGCCCTGGAAGCGGAAGAACTGCCCGATTTTGTAGAGCAAATGGCGGATATTTTACGGTCTGTACAACCGATTCGCAACTGGTTAGGTACCGAAATGGTTATCAACGGTTCCGGACTTTCAGTTGGGCAGATTCGTTTTGTGGCGGCGGGGATCGACGGTAATCTATACAACGAAATGCTATTCTTCATCCACAATGGACGAGTTGTCATAGGTTCCTTTAGCTGTCTGGAGGTAGATCTCGAAATCTGGTTACCTGTAGCAGAATACTGGGTTCAATCCCTTTCTGTCCTTCCACCCTCCACCTATTCTACAAATGAGAAAGGAATGACTACACCATGAGTCATCAAATTCACATTCACCCTTATGAACAAATGGATCTAGAAGAGCTCACCTTAACGAAAAAAGTTAACGAGCATACTCGGCTTTATTTTACAGGTGTTATCCCCGAAGACTTGCAAGACAGTTACGTGGAAACGACAGAAAAAAATACCATCATTGAAGTCAGTCAACAAGATGAGTCTGGCGTAAGCAAACCGCTATTTAGTGGGATTGCCCTCTCGGTCGAGGTAAAAGTCGTGCGAGGTGTGTACTATCTGGAAGTGGAAGCTATTTCCCATACGTACCGGATGGACATCAAGCAGCGTACCCGCTCTTTTCAGTATACGAAAATGACGATTCCTCAAATGCTGGAGCACATAGGTAAGGACTATGAAGGACTGGATGTGATCGACGGGGCTACTGGCGGAGAAGCCATCGGGCGGCTTGCCATTCAGTATCAGGAGACAGACTGGGCTTTTTTAAGACGCATAGCCTCCCGTTATCATACGAGTCTGATGCCTGTAGCCCGTTTTGACAGTCCCAAATTTTATTTTGGTATTGAGGACAGCCCTGCACAGGCGATACTGGATCATACCCGTTATACCGTACGTAAGCAATTGCTTCCTTTTCGTTATTTTCAGGAGAATGAACAGACCAAACTGAGTGAACACGATTTTATTTTTTATGAGGTAGAAACAGATGAGGTACTCGACTTGGGCGCTCAGTTGAATTTTCAGGGGCATAACTTGTATGTCATGGAAGCCTACACCGCCATGAGTCAAGGACTGCTGCGGCATCAGTATGTGTTGGGTTCTTACCAGGGATTTCGGCAAAAAAGCTACTACCAGGATAAGCTGGCAGGAGCCTCATTAAGCGGTACTGTGCTGGACGTACGTCAGGATCAGGTGCGCATTCATCTGGATTGTGACGAACAACAGGACGCAAGCAAGGCACATTGGTTCAACTATTCTACTGTGTACAGTGGCGGTGGCCATACCGGCTGGTACGTCATGCCAGAAAAAGGCGATTCCGTTTCCCTCTATTTCCCCGGTAGTCGGGAAGAAGATGGCGTGGCAGGTAGTGCCGTGAGACGGGCAGATCGCAAGAGTACGCATAACCATTTTTCCAATCCGCAAATGAAAATATGGCGTACCCCGCATGGCAAGGAAATTCGACTGGGACCGGATGAACTGGTCGTTACAGCCAAGGACGGCGCTATTTACATCAAACTGGATGATAAAGAAGGCATTCATATCACCAGCAGCAAGCAAGTGAATATTTCGGCAGGAGGCAATCTCAGCCTGTCTGCGGGAAAGACGATGAGCCTGTCCGCAGGTAGTCAGCTCCGTATGGATTGTAACGGCAGTCATATTGAATTAAGCGGGTCAGCGGATATGAAAGGCAGCGAAGTGAAGTCAAATTAAGGATGATTAGCAATGGAAAAGCAAACAGATGTGTTAGATCAGCAACAAGCAGCTCTTCAACAGGCTTGGTCTCTCATTCGCAAAGAATGGGCGTTGAAATGTACATCAACACAAACACAACGATTACAGCATATAGTAGAACATTTTCGCGCCTTTTGTGAGCTGGTTCGGCAAAAGCAACTCACAGGTCGTAAAGGTCATATCGGTTACATCACCTACTCCATGCTGCGCACCACATGGCTTGAACAGAAGCCCGTTTATCTTGTTGAAGCTACGGATGCCTTATGGATACTTGATGCTGAGCCCGTTCAGTTGGAATACGATGCAAGTTGGATTTTTCTCTATTGGACTCAATTACATGAACAACTTGGGGCTGAAACCTTGAACCAGCAAGTCTCCCTTTCCGAACTTGAATTAGAGCAGATCATGCTGGAAGCAGCGGGATATCTTCATACGATGATCGTTAGTCTGGTTCGTCAGGCTATGAAGCAAGCAGTCCACCTACCAGAGTTTGAGGCGTTGGATCGTGAAGAAGCTTTTGAGATTCGCGTCGGAGAGTATATGGATCATAGTGTCTCCGTGTACCGGGAAGATCGAAGACCCGTGGATGCTAACATCATAAAGTCTTGGCTGGAGGAAAAAGAAGGATCGGCCTACAGCTACCAAGCACTGTCTCAAGTGCAATTGTCGGATGGGGATTACAGTTCCTTGGATTTTCGTTATACAGTCTTTCGCCAGATCGGGATGCAACAAAGCCGATTGCATCACTGTATCCTCGTAGGCACGGTATGGCAAGAAGCTCAGCTAGATGGAACCGACTTTTCGCACAGCCTGCTTCACGGAGCCGATTTCCGTGGCTGTTCCCTGCAAGAGGCTGTGCTGGACGAAGTTATAAGCAATAGCGAATATGGATCGGATGCTTGGCTGGATTGGGAACCGCTAGGATTGGATGGAGTGGATTTTACAAGAGCTAATTTACAGGGAGCTCGTTTTCAACATGCACAGCTTCAAGGAGCTACTTTCCAAGATGCCGCGCTGCAAAGAGCTTTATTTAACGGCGCGGATCTAACAGGTGCCTGCTTTGTAGGAGCCGATGTTACTGGCGCTTCGTTTATAGGTGCATGTTTAGTAAAAGCTAATTTTACAGGGGCAAAGCTACACCGGGCAATCTTTACAGATATCCAACTAAGCGAAGCCATTGGTCTTGCTGCTGTAGAAGCACCCCTGGCTACACAGGTAACAGATACAGTGAGTAAGGAGAGTGGGGGTAAATGAGATATTTTCGACTCATGGTGGACGAGCGCGTAAAGCATCGGGTAGAGACTGCGCCCCTGTCTCCCTTGCAGGTGGAAGAACTCCTTTCGGGTCATACCATTCAGGCGGAGGACACTCCCCTGTTTTTAGCAGTACATACAGATCCACGAACCGTATATCCGGATTTTCTGGAGTTCCCTTTGCCGCTGGTTTCAGACTCCATGAAAGTCCTGTTGGAAAAATATATGCCGGAGCTGGAATGGAAGGTCGCTATACTTACCGATTTTCAGAAGGCCAGGCAGGATGTGTACTGGATATTGCGTCCACCTGTGGTGGATTGTCTTTCCTCACAAACCGAGTGGTATCCTGACCATACCTTGAAGCAGTTGGTACTTAAACACGGAAAAATCCAATCGTCTATATTTCGGATCGCCGGCTTGTTGGAAGCTCATATCTATATCAATCTCGCGGTAGCGGAAAGTCTGCTGCGTCGTCCATTTACAGGTGTTCGTGTGCAAAAAGTGGAGATGTCCACAAAGGAGGAATAATCCGTATGGAAGAAGCAAGTGTGCAGCCTGGGTCAGGTGCGAAAAAAAGCTATGTCGTGGCAGGTGCGATTTTAAGCTGTAGTTACGGTACACAGCCTACGCGTTTGAAGCGCCCTTTTAGCCACGGGGTGTATGTCAAAAATAAAGCCCAGATGAATATTGGAGATTATGTGCCTGGAGTGAACATAAAATCTTTTGGAAATTGCTCCAGTCCGCTGAATCCGACTGTGCAAGCCAGTGAGATGGTCGATATTTATGGGGTGAAAAAGGCTCCATGTATTCCTGTTCTTACGATGCCTTGGCTGAACGGAAAAAGCGACATGCGCATCGAAGGCCAGCCTGCTCTTACACAGAACTGTACGCATCAATGTCTTTATTGCGGGCACATACAAATCGAAAATGACGGTCAAGAGCTGGATTAATTAGTTGCAGCCTACCAAAATAAAAACAAAATGCGCTGGTGAGAGAATGGCTATCTTCTCCACCAACGCATGAAATAGGTTATCATCGAGTTGTTCAACATGATTACATTACATTAGGTACCGCAAAAGGTTCGGTATGAGCAGTTGGATTTCTCAGGCAATGTAGAGTAAATAGCCTGTTCGTCAGAATAAGCATAAGGGTTCGAAAGAACTTCAAGGAGATGCTCCATCACATGGTAGTCTTCTCGTTCCACCGCAGCTTCCAATGCTTCTTCTACTCGGTGGTTGCGCGGGATGATTGCAGGATTGCTGCTGCGCATCAGCTGATGCGATGAATCTTGGGATTCCTGCTGTCTGCCCAGTCTCGCCTGCCACTGCTCGTGCCACTGGGTGAATTCCTCAGTGCTGAACAGAACCGTATCCTCCAGCTTGTCCAAAGTTAGGGCACGGAAGGTATTGGTGTAGTCAGCACGATGCTTCTGCATGATATTCAGAAGATCCTCAATAAGAGATTCATCCTCCTGCTCTTCGTTAAAGATCCCTAGCTTCGCTCGCATTCCTGCAAGCCAGTGACTGTGAAACATTTTTACAAAATCTGAAATTGCATCCTCAGCCAGTGTGACAGCCTGCTCCCTGTTGTCATGCAGCAGTGGCAAGAGCGTCTCAGCAAATCTCGCGAGATTCCACGCAGCAATATGCGGCTGATTGGCATAAGCATAGCGTCCCTGCCTGTCGATGGAACTGAATACCGTCTCAGGATCATAGGTATCCATGAAGGCGCAAGGACCATAATCAATGGTTTCTCCGCTAAGGGTCATATTGTCGGTGTTCATCACCCCGTGAATAAAACCAACCAGCTGCCATTTGGCAATCAGCTCGGCCTGACGCTTAATCACTTCCTGAAGCAGTGAAAGGTAACGGTTTTCGTCATTGGCAACTTCCGGGTAGTGTCTTTCCAATGTATAATCAGCCAGAGCACGGAGATCTTCGGACGTGCCCCATGCTGAGACGTATTGAAAGGTTCCGACGCGAAGATGACTGGCAGCCACACGGGTCAGAATGGCACCGGGCTGCTCGGTTTCCCGGATGATCGTCTCACCTGTGGATACCACCGCCAAGCTGCGGGTGGTAGCAATACCTAGCGCATGCATCGCCTCACTGATGATGTATTCACGAAGCATCGGACCAAGTGCCGCACGCCCGTCACCACCACGGGAGTATGGCGTTCTGCCAGAGCCCTTGAGCTGAATATCAACCCGTTCACCCAAGGGATTGATCTGTTCGCCAAGCAGCAGAGCACGACCGTCTCCTAACATGTTAAAATGCCCGAATTGATGTCCTGCGTAAGCTTGAGCAAGAGGCGTAGCCCCTTCAGGAACCTGGTTGCCGGCCAGCTCCGCTACGCCATCATTCCCTTGCAGCGCCGTGCCGTTCAACCCCAGTGATGCTGCCAACGGATGATTAAGTATAATCAGCTTTGGTGAGCGGACAGGAGTCAGGTTGAGCTTTGTAAACATGGATTCTGGCAGACGAGAGTAACTGTTGTCGAAGTTCCACCCTATTTTATCTGCTATTTCTTTTTTCTCCGTCATAGTGTCTCCTTTTCTGCTGTGGTATCTTGGATTTTTCCCTTTTAGTTTTTACTTCTGTCCATTTATTATCCACTTTTCACCATGCTATTGTGCTTTTTAGCTTTTAACAACCTTTTTATTGTAATCGATTATCAAACATTAATTGTATTTGAATACCGAACGGGTCTTCAATAATACCGTAGGCTTGGCTAAACATATTATTAGATAAAGGCACGATAATTTTCACGCGATTATCTGTAATTAAGCTATGATAAAAATGTTTAATTTCTTCTAAGTCAGCACTTTGAATACATAATGAAGTGTTATTACCAACTATATATTTTTCACTGGGATTCATTGTATCTTCTGCTATCATTACTTTTGTTTTTCCGATGGATAAGACAGAATGAGCAATATAATTTTTATTTTTATCCGTAAGCTGTATGGAACTGTCACGTTGGGCCATGTCTTGATAGGTAACCAGAAACAATTCCTCTGCGTTGAAGTGTTTTTTGTAAAAATGCATAGCTTCCTTTGCCTTTCCGTTCATGGATAAGAAAATAGCTACTTCCAGTGTTGTACTCATGGTATCAATCTCCTTTTATATGTGCTTTTAGTCAGATATTTTATGAATTTGATATATTCCCTTGAACTTATTATCATATATAAAGGTATCAAAACATGACACCTTTATAAGGAGATTTAGATGAAGAAATCAGAAAGATTAAATGATATGATCAGATACTTAAACAGTCGAGAGTTTTTTAATTTAAATGACCTAATGGATAAATACCATATTTCAAAAAGTACAGCTCTACGTGATATTAGTTCATTGGAACAATTAGGTATGCCTATTTTTTCGGAACATGGCAGACATGGACGATATGGTATCTTAAAAAATAGATTGTTATCCCCCATTATTTTTACGATGGATGAAGTATATGCACTGTACTTTGCAATGTTGACGTTAGAGGCTTATCAATCCACCCCCTTTCACTTAAGTGTTAATAAACTAAACGAAAAGTTTGAACACTGTCTTTCTAAAATACAAATAAACCAGATTCATAAAATGAAAAAGGTTCTACAATTTGAAATATATCAGCATACTCATATTAGTCGTTATTTAGATAAAATTCTAACAAGCATTCTTAATGAGAGCACCTGTAAAGTTAAATATGTAAAAAATAATCAGAATAAAAGTTACTATGTTCAATTTTTCAAAATTTCCGCTAAGTTTGGTCAGTGGTATGCTACTGGCATAGAGTTAAATACGAATAAATATAGAGTTTTCAGATGTGATCGAATCACCTTTGTAAAAGAAGAGGAGAGCAATTCTGGCTTTTCTATAGATGAGCTCCTTAATCGTTCATTAGAAATGTATCAATCCGAGAAGAGCATTGACTTTGAAGTAGAGATTGTAAAACAAGCGAAGGACATTTTCTATAAAGAACATTATCCCTCTATGAAAATAGAAAATGGTGATAAGACAGTCATTAAGGGATTCTATAATCCTGGAGAAGAAGAGTTTATCGCTCATTATTTTATGAGATATGGTCATTATGTACGATCTGTGAAGCCTGAATCTTTAAAACAGATTATTAAAGAAAAAGTTGAGCATCTCTTGAACCACTATCAAAAATTATAAGATCATCGAAGGTTTGTTCAACATTTCCTCTACCTTTTAGCAAGGAAAAGAAGGATCAAGCTTCTTTTCCTTGCTAACGATGACATTTGAATTATGGCTTCCGTTTGGCGATAACAGCATAGGAGACCGTTCTTGTGAATCCAGTTGGATTCCATGCAGTAAAGAACCATCTGTCTTCCGCCGCAGAATAGTTATCGAGAAGAAACCCTTGCTGATTTCCAGAGAAAATCCATGAACCGCTAATCAGATTGTAGGCGTTACCGTTAATCGTAGTGCTTCTAAAGCTATTTGGGGGGATAGTAACCGCAGCGAAAGTGAAACGCGCAAATCCATCTCCAAGTTGAGTTACACGAATGGCTTTTTTAAGATTCATAACCACGTGACTTCTTTTTTTTAACTTTCTTCCCAACTTGGCTTCCGCATTTTTAATTTTCATTAAGGTTGCCTTTCTCAAAGAAATCATCTCCTTCATTGTTTTACTTATAGTTAATGATGGAGTAGATACTTTTGAATGGACAAAATCCCCGGTAAATTGGCTGGATTTTCTGGAGGTGCTAAAACAAAGAGCCCTTCCTTAAATAAAGGAGGGCTTGACACCGCTACTCTTATTATTTTCCGTTTCTATACCGATTTTGTTAAGCCAATACGAGTGATCATGGTGTCATACGGATCTAATTCCATCGTTTGTTTGCCATATTCCGTATCAACCGTCGTTCTTTGAAGTTGATCGCTATTGTTAATAACCACCAACATTTTACTTTCTGGATAATAAGCACACTCTGTATATAGGTTATCCGTAATGTACTTCGTTTCATGTAACTCATTACCTGCAAAGCGAATCATATTCAGCAACAACCTTGTGTTTTCCCAGCTGAATTCGAATGAAGGAAGGTAAATTCCCTTTCCTTTACCGAAGGCATGTGTAGACAGTGTTATCATACCACTTGCTTCCTCCACTACCGCAGCTGACCCATCCGTAAGATAAATGCTATTCTTTGGCGTTATACTTGCCCCCTCAGGCACCAAACCATACTCATCCCTAACCTCATATGTCCATCTTCCATGACCTACCCTGGAGCCTGTATCCTCATCCAGTCCGAGAACATGCGCCATTCTAAAAAAGCTGTCGTGACCTTCTACCGCCGAAGGCTGATTGATGCCAATAAAGATACCACCTTCGTAAACCCATTGGGTCAGTAAGTCCACACACTTGTTGTCATTCCAGTACTCCCCACCACTCCATGCTGAACCAGCAGAGCCGGCATTGATCACTACATCACAATCCTGTAGAATTCCCTGACGGATATCTTCAAAGTCAATGAACTGCACTTCAATCGGCAATCCAGATAAAGCTTCATTGACATGAATCAAATCATGCATATACGTTTCATGGAAATGTCCGGACAAGGTCCACGATCTCAATTTTCCCCAGCTATGCAGAATAGCTACCTTCGTCTTCATATGATAGGGTTTGCCTTCGTGGTGCAGTTCTTTAATTTCTCTGAATTCATTGGCAATCTTTTCGATGTAATCGCAAAAATCCGGGTAAGGCTCTACAAGGTGCAAATATCCGCCCAATCCAATCCGGTCAATAGGCTCCCGCAGCAAGGCGCGCCGGATATTAATCCAATACTTTTTGGCATCCAGCGTGGGGTCGCCCCCCTCCATAAAGGTAGGAAGCCCGCCTAAGCCAACCGGAAATAAGTATGGATGCAGCCGAATCTCATGCGTATTCACTTTCACACCTGAACACAGCCTCGCCTCATAACCTGAGAACACACATTTGATCAATCCGTCAAAACCAAGCTCTTGGAAACGGTCATTATAGGGCTCCATACCAACCCAACTGTCATCATAAAACACATAGGCCAGCTTGTCGTGCTTATGCACAATATCAATTAATTTCTTGCCAAATTCGATTACAAAATCATTGATAAATGCCATCCAATCCAGCTTGCGCTGCTCAGCCGGGATATGACTGACGCGGTATTTCCCGCCATTCACAAAATCCTCGGCAGTCATCGAATACCCGTATTTCTTGGCAAACAGATCAAGCGCTCTTGAGCTTACCGTAAAATCGTATGAACCCCAGTCTGAGAACAGATGGCGATTGCGCTCATCGCTGCCCCAGATCCAGGCGAAATTATAAAATAAGGAAGTAAACCGAACAACCGTGGTTTCCTTATGATGGAGACACCAATCTTCCATCCAATCCAGCAGATACTGTTGCGTTTCTGCATAGATAGGATCTATCTGCATCAAATGCTCTTTGTCCCAATGATTCGTGGTGTGATTGTACATGGAAATCTCTTCCCAGATCCGGTAGGCCATAAAGCTTACCGTGTATTTATGCCAAGGAACAATTCCGGTAATGACCACGTTTCCGGATTCCCTTTCATAATTCCACTGTTCTCTTGGAACTTCCTCTCCGGTCGTTCTGTCAAAAACCTGCCAATAGTTAAACGCCTCTTTGGAATCATTCACTTTGAACTGTTCAGCAAAAAAATCCTCCATCAGATAGATGGATACATAATCTTGTACAGCTACCTTTGGATTTGTAATTAAAAAACACTGCTGCAGCTTATCCAGATGGTGGGACGCCCACTCATTATGATCTCTGATGATACAGATTGTCGAATATATGCCGTACCCAGCATTTATAATCTCATCGGACAATTGCGTGCCGTCACTATCACGGATGACATCGGCACCCCACCGTTCAGCTAATTTCAGGGTCAGCGCCTCATAACCGGATTCTCCCGGTAGTGTAAAGTTCCCCGTAGTTTGTTTGGACAACTTGGTTCCCTCCTAATTCAACATATCAGACAGAAAGGCCAATGCCAGGCCTTGACCCCAGCCCTGAATCCAGTCCTTTGGAATATTGCGATACCCATCCCGATCTTTCATAACCGCTGTGCCGCCCGACACACCTAGTACCCGACCGTCCTCGCTAATATGGTTCAAGATGCCCTCCAATGCCTTTTGCACGTATTTGGTATGCAGCGGATTGCCGTTATTGATCATGGCCGCCGCGATACCGCAAGATGCCGACACTTCTTCATAGGACTCCTCGTCATCCAGTACCGTCCGCCACAAACCATTCTCCGTTTGAACACCCTTTAGTGCCGCCAGTTGATCCCGAAGCGAACACTCTACGTCCATGCATTGCGGATACAAGTACCAGTCTTTTAAATGAATTTTGACTTGCGACATGGTATATGCTCCCCAAGCATTCGCTCTCCCCCAGAAAAATCCGGACATGTGATCCTGCTTGACATTATTGTAGCCATGGTACCAGAGACCGCTACTAGGGTCTTGCAGGTATTTGATATGCCAGTAATATTGATTTAAGGCGTCCTGGATCATTGCCTCATCCTTTAATTTGGTTCCTACACGCAGCAGAAAAAATGCCGCCATAAACAATGTGTCCGCCCATGCCTGTTCTGGAAAATCATTAGCCACGGATACCGTATGCTGCAAAACATGGTCTCCGAACCGGAGAGCATTGTTTTGGATGTAATCCACCTTGCTCATCACAATATCCCAATATTTTGGGTCTCCTGTTTCTTCATACAACGTGATCAGCATATGGCCCATAGCACATGTGTTTACCGTCCAGTGCGGCAGACCCAGCTCGATATATTCATCCGCCCACTGCACAAGCATATTTAAATACTCTTTATTTCCTGTTTTCGTATAGGCTCTGGATACACCATAGTAAGCCACACCGCAGGGCCAATCCCACGTTAAATCCATCGTCATGGTTTTTCTGACGACTTTGTCGATAACTTTTAATATCTCTTCCTTGTCACAAACCAATTGAAGCATCTTTATTCCCCTCTCTTAGCGCCCACGCTCCCCAAAGCGCTTGAGAGCTGTTCGTCACTATTTTGAAAACGCTTTACTTATTCCATTGTACGCAGTAAAATAGTCTCCATCTAAGCATATTCGCAACAAAACTGCGCATTTCCAATCATTTATGTGAGGATTTTACAAAATCCTGATGTATATCTGCTGGTTAAAACCAAAGTCATGGGGGTATTGAATATGCCCAGAAAAAAGAAGCCCGTTATAGAATATCGACACTATAGCTTGCCCATAAATTTCCCTGTCTTGCTATTAAGCGGTGAACGTTGGAAGATTTCTGATATTAAAAGTGAGCATCTCCATTTCCATAACCATTTGGAGATTGGTATATGCTATTCAGATAGCGGCGTCATGGAGATCAAAGGAGAATCTGTACCCTTCAAAGCCGGCGATGTGACCTTCATCCCCAGGTATCTTCCTCATACCACGTATAGTTCGCCAAATACAGCCAGTCTGTGGTCTTATATCTTTTTTTCACCAGAGGATCTCTTTCAACATTCATTTAAAAGTGCTTACAGCAACTTCGAACCAAATTTGTGGGTGGTGAAGGGAAAAAACTGTATATTGAATAAGGAGCAGTATCCCAAGGTTTATACACTTGCAACTTCGATCGTAGAAGAATTAAAACAGCAGAATCCTTACTATCAGGAAAGTGCCTATGGCTTATTGCTATCCCTTTACATAGAACTCCTTAGAATTCATTCCAGGAATGAACTGTTGGCAGATCAAGAAACAGAGCATAGCCTGAAAAACGATTTTGTCATTTCTCCGGTTTTGGAATACATCACGAAAAACTATATGAACCCCATTACGATGGATTTTTTGGCCGACCTGTGCCATTTAAGTACAACTCATTTTCGAAGAAAATTCCATGAAATTATGGGGACGTCGCCTCTCGATTTCCTAAACAGCACCCGAATCGAAGAGGCTTGCAAGCAGTTAAAAAGCACGGAGGATTCTATTCTTTCGATCTCCGAACAAGTCGGTTTTCACTCCATTTCCAGCTTCAACCGTTGCTTCTCCAGGCTTATGGGAAAGCCGCCAAAAGAATGGCGTAAAGGGGCACAATCCGAAGCGCAATCTGCGAAAGCGTCTATACTGGAGTTTACGGGATGGGTTTAGCATAACAGCAGAAATAAACTTGATAAAACGAACTCAACCTCATGAATATGGATTAAACCTGAGCCATATAAATATAGTCTGCATGTGGAGCCTAAAAATAAACGTAATGATGAAATCGGTGAATCTCACAATATGACAACAGATGTTATATTATACTTTGGTTGAAGTTAAACAAAGGAGATGCTTATGATGAATCAAGAACTAAATCAACAATTAGGTGAGATTATTGAGCAGTTCATACATTCATTTATAGCAGAAAACAATAACATTCGATCTCAAAAAGTAATCAACATTGCAGATGGGGATACAATAGCTCACTTAAGGGGAATTGGTTTTCCAAAAAAGGGAAGACCGATACAAGAGGTCGTCGATGAAATGAGGAAAAAAGTCTATCCTCACCAAACCTTCATGCAACACCCTCGCTTTTTCGCATTGGTTCCTGGTCCAATGTCTCTTTACTCGTGGTTAGGAGATATCATGACTAGCGCCTATAATACCCATGCCGGAAGCTGGATGCTGAGTTCGAGCGCAAGCCTTTTAGAGGGGGAAGTGATACGGTGGATGTGTGACCAAGCAGGATATCCCAATACTGCTGGAGGCTTATTTCTGTCGGGCGGATCGCTGTCGAATTTGACCGCTTTAGCGGCTGCACGCAATGCAAGGTTATCCGAGCAGGAATATGCCATTGGAACTGCTTATGTTTCAGATCAAACTCATTCATCGGTCGCCAAAGGGCTACGCATCCTCGGATTCCGTAGTGATCAAATCAGAAAGGTTCCAAGTGATAAAAATTTTCGTATGGATGTTTCAGCCTTAGAGAAAAAAATAATGGATGATCAGGCGACTGGCATGAAACCTTTTGCGATCATTGCCACGGCAGGCACAACCAATACAGGAAGCATTGACCCGCTAAACGAAATTGCTGACCTATGTGAAAAACATAATATTTGGTTACACGTGGATGGAGCTTACGGTGCATCGATTTTGGCCTCTTCGAAATATAAGCCCCTTTTGAGCGGAATATCGCGTTCAGATAGCATTACCTGGGATGCACATAAATGGTTAATGCAGACATATTCCTGTAGCGTAGTTTTAGCCAAAGAAAATCAACAGCTCAGAAACTGCTTCAGCACACATCCAGAATATTTGAAAGATGCCGAGACTAATGAAGAACATATTAATTATTGGGATCTGGGTCCTGAATTAACGCGGCCTGCTCGAAGTTTGAAACTATGGGTGACACTACAAGCTTTAGGAACTAATGCTGTCGGTGAAGCCATAGAGCATGGAGTTCAACTCGCAGAATGGGCTGAAGATGAAATCAAAAAACATAATCATTGGGAAATTGTATCCCCCGCTAAGTTAGCGATTGTTAACTTTCGATATGCGCCAACTGGATTATCTGAGCAAGAATTAGATTCACTGAATAGAAGGATCTCCCAAGAAATGACGACAAACGGATACGCCTCTGTGCTTACAACACAACTTAATGGAAAAACGGTTCTCCGAATCTGTGCAATTCACCCAGACACTACGGAAGATGAGATAAGGAATACAATTCAGCTTTTATCGAATATAGCAAGATCATTGAATGAGAGAAAAGTTTTTTTATGATGATAAATTATGAAAATGAAGTGCTACACTTTCTGTAAATAAATGAAAATGCTCAGCATTACGAAAATAAGAGGGGCACACCGCCCCTCTTTGCTGTTTTCCCAGACATCCAAATTATTTGCCATTGTGCAATGCAGCAACAATGAACAGCACTTAATCCTGACACGACGTGCCCCCATCAATGAAAGTTATTTATTTTCATAACGTACTACGCCGTAGTTCATAAAAATACTGCACAATGGGATGCTTTAACTTCATCTTCTCGGTCATGTTTAAAATTCGCTTTTTTCCTACTCGTCTGTCCACTAAAGCTAGAATATTC